>Ga0256325_1000002_pt1 | contig 23520 bp, 1 predicted proteins | sample LawtaT_16_FD_186095 | JGI IMG/M metagenome (GOLD analysis project Ga0256325, IMG submission 186095) | Metatranscriptome of freshwater microbial communities from St. Lawrence River, New York, United States - Law_Law_RepC_8d (Metagenome... | ecosystem: Environmental > Aquatic > Freshwater > River ...
AAACTATTTCGAAATGTTATGTGCAATCGTCGCGCGTCATTAATGCTGAAATGCTGCTTTGCCACGTCTCGTGCAAAGAGGTTGGAGAAATGCCGTTGTTTGTGCGAATATCCAACTATTCGCGGCTCGGCCCCTTCTCTATCAGCGTGATACTTTTGCCAATCATCAAAAATATTCTCCCACCTTCAATTTCGCAATTTAACCAGACTTTTTCCATTTTTTTCAATCATCCGTTGGACATCAAATATGAACTGTTAGTCTGCTATGTTGGTGGAAGTATTTTTGCAAGTCAAGCTGTTGGTAATGAAACTGTGTGCACTGGGAATAGTCTGCTCACTGGAAGTTTCAACGTATATGTTTCGATTGTTTACCGTTCTTGTAGTTTTGAAGTTCGTACAAGCATGCCAATTCTCATTTCGAACTTGCGTCCTTCTTCGATTGTTAGTATTTCTCCGTTGATTGTTCCGGCTGGTGAAAATATTCAATTTACCGTTATTGGTCAATGGGACCTATCCCCCAGTTATTGTGTTTTTGGAACTGTGTTGAGGCGATCCCGTCATGCAGCATCCAACAAAATATGGTGCGATTTTGAATTTTCACATGCTCCTGAAACTTCTTATCTGTCTCTATATGACGAACGTTTTCCATCTACTGGAATTGCACAAATTCAGGCTGTCACAAACTTCATAATACACTCTGCCATTCAAATTTCTGCTGGATCTCCCTCAAAAACAGTAGTGCAACTGGATGGATTTAATTTTGCTTTCTATCCCTCATCATGTTGTTCAATTGGAATTTTCCCCGGTTCTCTTGCTATTGTAGATTCCTCTTCTGCTCATTGCAGTTCTGGAGCAGTGATCCCTGGAATGCATTTTGTTTCAGTAAGTGTCAATTGCGCACATTTTTCACCAGGAATCTCTGTCCTCATTTCGCAGCGAACCATGTTGTTCAAACCAAAAGCACTTTTGTCTGTGGGATCTTCTGTTGATGTATTGTCTTCTCCGTCCATATTGAGTGATTCGCCTGTTTTTTGTGTTTTCAACCATTCCAAGCAACGTCCCATAGCTTTAAATGGCAGCATGATATCATGTCGTTTGCCCAGTTCTCCAGGTTTGTACCGCTGGATCATTGAATTTTTGTTGGAAGAATTCATCGTTGCAGATGTTGCTGCTGCTATACCGCCTGAGCTTCAATCTGCATCTCTTACCATACCAAAATCTGGAGCGATAGTGACTGTGTTTGGAAATCACTTTCATCCAAGCATGTCTGTCTATTTGGTTCAACAGGCTTTGTCTTGGACTTACTTGTCTGTGGGGCGTTTTTCTGTTGGACTGCCGCCTTCACTTGAAGGAAAGTTTTCATTATTATGCACAATAGATGATGTGGTCTTTAGCAATCCTGTGTCAGTTGAGTATGGTAGTCTGCCTGTTATCAGTCATATTCAGCCAACTTTGGTCTTAGGAGGATCTCGATCTATTGTTACGGTCACTGGAGTGCACCTTCAGTTCTCTGGTCAAGCTCATTGTTTCATAGGAAATCACTCCATTCCATACATGATGCTCTCCAGTCAGCAAGGTTCTTGTGTTTTAAATCAAAAGCTTCAACCTGGTTTGCTGAACATTTCAGTTGGAATTGATGAACTGTTCAAATCCGATCAATCCGCAATCATGGTGCTTGATTCTTATGTTCTTAGCATTTTTCCCTCAGTAGCTTTTGATTCAGGGGCTGGTTTAGTCACCCTGAGTGGATTCAATTTTTATACATTGTCGCCAGAGTGTAATTTCGGCGGCATGAAATTCATGGATGCTAGCATCATTTCGGACAACGTTGCGCATTGCAACATTCCCGTTTCTGATGCAGGGATGACTGATATTTGTTTTGGAATTCATGTTGCGCGATGTTTTCCGTTTTTGTTTGTCAGCACACCTACTATTTTGATGGCATCGCCCCTGAAAATTGCCGCCCACTTACCGTTTGTCTTAACTTTCACCGGAAATTTCTCTCAATCCGATTTAAGCTGCAGCTGTGCTCAATCTATTTCTGCTGCGAAGCTGAATCAAAATAGAACAATATTATCTTGCGAGTTTTTTGGTGTTAAATCAACCGGAAATCAGATTTGCGGCTTGCAACTTTTTGGTTTGTCGGCGCACAACTTCACGGTAATTGTGGTACCTTTCAATCATTCCATCACGTTGCAAAGTGCTGAAAATGGAATCGTCGTTGTTGGCTTACGTAGCAACATTTCAAATAGCTGGTCTTGCAAATACGGATATGATATTATAGTTGATGCGATTATTACTTCGGCGGATTCCATTTTGTGCTTGCAGCCAAGGTTATGGTCGAAACTTTCTGTAAATGTATCAATTCATATATCATTCAACGATCAGCAATTTGCGCATGTCGGACACACAGATCTGGTTATGCCTATGCACATTACGAAAATCGAGCCAACTCGTGCTTTTTCTCGCGGTTTGACTCGAATTACCTTGTATGGTTTAGGATTTCCGGCAGGTTCCGTGGACTGTAGATTTGTGTGTCTGAATTCCAATTCAACTGCTCTGACTCTGACCTCGGCCTCATTTAACAATGCAACCAGTGTCTGGTGTTTGTCTCCGAGCTATTTGCCCTGTTCCTCTGAAAACGCTTCGATCTTGTTGGTTACTCGCGACAAGTCGTCAAACATGCTTCCGATCGGTCTTTTTTCAACTTTGTCCGTGCGGAGCTTCTCCCCCATTGTATTTTTTGATGTGAGCCCGATTCTTGTCGATATTGTCTTGGAAAAACCATCTGACTTTTCGCATGTGTTTTGTAAGATTGCTGATGAAAATGTCGTTCTTGGTGTTTTCCGATTGGGTTTGCTAACTTGCATTTTTCCGCGAATGCCTGCGTCGCAACATCTTTTGCACCTGTCTGTTGATCGCCAAGACTGGCAATCCGTAGGGCATATTCTTGTGGTCGCTGTTGCTCCGCAAGCAGGAGAGAAATTGGTCGTTTCTGCCCAAAATATGACGATATCTTTCACTTTGAAATCTCCAATTCCCATCGTTTTTCATGTTGTGCTGTTTCGCATAGGAAATCAGTGCCGAACATCATGGATTAATGGAGGTGTCAATGTTTTTCTAAATTTTTCTCAATGCGTGTCATTTTCATTGTTTTCAACATATTCATTGTCGCTTTCTTTGAATGAAGTTGAATGGATCGACTTTGGTCTGATCCAATTCGACTCGAATCGTAGCAGGCAGGCCATAAATTCGATCGTGTACAACATCCAATCCATCGTTCCGTCGCTTGCCTCAACATCCGGTGGATGTCTCATGTCGTTGAATATTGATCAACAAATTCTTTCTCTCGATTATATCACAGTTATGATTGGAAGGCAGCCTGTCAGTGTCGTTGATTTCACAAAAAAGAGCATTGTTGTTGAAACCCCACCTTTAAATGCTGGCACCTACAATGTTGTCATCAACAATCGAGACAGCGATCGAACTGGATTGAGTGTAGAAGTGACTGTAGTTGATATTTCAGTGCAATCGAGTTATTTTGGAAATGTTTCAGAGTTATTTATTCAAGGACAAGGATTCAGTCATATACACTCATATGACTGTCAATTTGGAAATCGCACTTTTCCTGCGGTTTATTTGAATCAAAAGTTGTTGTCGTGCAGCTTTCAAGAGTTGTCTGGCCGCAATTCATCATTCGAGTTGCATTTTGCAATGTGTCCCTCCTTGTATTCCTTATTTTTGCCACGAATTCAATCTACTTTTGAATTCCGTATTTTGCAAACCATTTTCTTTTTGCATCAGAGCAACATTGTCAGGTTTTGGTATCAAGGTGATTGCCTTCATCCTTGTCTGATATTTTCTGATTTTGCAACTCTTGGATTAATTTCTTGGAAAGACAATTCTATAGAAGTGCTGTCCATCAACATTTCCTCCCGTTACTTCAATATTTTCCTACATTCTGGTACTCAAAGCATTTCACATCAAATTCGATTGCTGCAAAGGCCTGTCATAATTCAAACGTTGCCATCTGAGGTTATTTACAGAAATTTGACCCAAAGTATTGACATTCATCTTGAAGATGGTGAAGAGGTGATCGAATATGTGACGCATTGTGTTTTTGGAATTGAAGAGTTACCGATCATCCATCGAGGTAGGCAATCTTTTGAATGCAGAGCTCCTTATCGTATGGGCCATGGAACTTTATCTGTAGCATTCGGACCATCAAACGAGGCTTTCCGTGTGACCATGCTATCAGTAGTCAGTCGACCCACTATCAGTTTTGTAGAGCCTAATCGAGTTCTTCATGGTCGAATGACGACTGTTCATATTTTTGGCTCTGGATTTTTACCCCTCTCTTCGGTGTTCTGTAGACTAGGAAATGTTTCTTTTTTAAGTCGCTTTATTTCCCAGAATTCGTATGCTTGTGATATTTTGCCATCTGAACTGATTGGAAATATTTCCCTTCGAATGCTTTTGAACGAGAAAGATTTCAGCTTAGAATCGTTTTGGATTCAATTTGTTCAACCTTTCAAAGTATCAAGGATGTTTCCTTCCATCATCCGGTCTGGGTCGGCCGTGTCTTTTACTTTGCATGGAGAAAATTTTGCAGAATCTTTGGAGCTTCGTCTTGGCTCCTTTTCGATCAAGTGTGCCATCCAAAGCAGTCGTCTTGTTGTTTGTGAACGTGCTCCATTATTTTCAATACCTCAAAATGTGCTGTTTGCTCAGCTTGTTTCTCCTCATCATGTTGAAAATGTTTCAGCAGTCACAATCTCCTCAACTTTTGAGAATTTGACAGTTTCACCAACATTGATTCCCTCCAGAGGTGGATGTGTTATTCGATATGGTGTGACTGACATTCAAATGGTCTCTTGGTGCATTTTTTCTTACAATGACGTTCAGATCACCCTTCCATTCAACAAATCTGATGGAGTATGCATCAGTCCTGACTTCGCTGCTGATGTTTCCGATGCAGTCGTCCAAGTTTCAAATTTTGACCGAACTACAATATCGGATCAACATTTTTTGAAGATTTTTGACAGTCCAAGTGTTTCTTCCATTCAACCCTCAGAAATTTCTGCCGGTGTCCAAACTCTTTTTGTTCTCGGGAAATTCCCTAGTTCGGATCATGTGATTGCTTCTCTTCATCGACTGCCAGTGTCAATTTTAAGATATTCTCCCTCTTTGATTGAGCTTCAAGCGACATTCTCTTTGGGATTTCAAATTGTGCACGTTTCTTTTAACGGAGGTGCAAGTTGGGACTTAGACATTGAAATCACTGTCCGTCATGTTGAGTCTGCGTACAGCATCGAACCACAAATTGCATTTTCTGATGGTTCCACAAGTTTTGTTGTCAGTTCATCCTCGCTGATTCAAATCGGATCATATTGCAATTTCAACTCAGTTTTATCACCTCTTGTGATTGTTAATCGAACTCTGGGTACGTGCACATGTCCAATTTCTTTTTCTTTACCGACTATCAAAATTTTGATCATCTCGCCCAGTCTGCAATCTCTGGCTTCATTTGTTTTGCCCGTTTTTGCCAAACCGAAATTCGATGCCATTCGCCCGACTATTGCATCATCTTCACAATCTTCGATTGTCACTATTTGGGGGTCAGATTTTCTCGAGTCATTTCGCTACTTTTGTATATTTGCAGATTTTCGCATCGGAGCCACGTTTCTGAATTCTACTTCTTTGATTTGCTCCAGTCCTGTCAGTTATCTCAGTGGTGTAATATCTTTGACAATTGGATATGGTGATAATCTTGGATTTTCATCCCAAAGTTTTCGATTTATCTTCCAAATAGATATTGTGCTGGTGAGCTTTTCTCCCGAATATGCCACTGCCAGTGCACCTACCACCATTTCTTTATTTGGTCGCAATTTTCCGAATGAGATGCTCTGCAAATTTGGCAAGTCCGTCTATTCTTTTGCCTTTGTGGTATCATCGCAGCATGCTCGTTGTTCAACTCCGCTGGGACTTTTTGGTAAAATGACCTTTCTTCTTGTGTCTTCAGAATCTGCATCCAAATCTGAACCTTTCCCATTTGAGTTTCTACCATCTTTATTCATTTCAAGAATCGACCCATCTGTGGTACATAATTCAGGATCTCGGATCATGATCTATGGATCTGGGTTCAGTGTTGATCGGCGTTCATTTTGTAGTTTTGATTTGCACTTTCAAGTTGATGCTGTAGTTCTGAATTCTTCTTGTTTGGCTTGCTTGACTCCAATTTTGGGTGCCGGTCTTCATAATGTTTCAGTTTCAGACGTCGATCACATCACTTCTGAACCCAAGTCAATATTCGTCATTGAAGACTCCCTAGTTGTATCCGTCTTTCCCACTTCGGGTTCTGTGTTCGGCGGAACTCGTGTTACTCTGTCTCTTTCGCATTCGCCCTCCAAACTTTTTGTTCGTTTTGGAAATTTGACATCATTAACCGCTGTTTTGTTGAGTGATAAGCGGGCAGAAGTCTTTTCTCCACGTTTTCACAATTCATCTGTGTTCATATTTGTATCTGTAGATGGTTCACCTTTCAAAGAAACGGCATTTCGATTTGCATACTATAACCAACCTGTCATAAGTTTTATAACTCCAACTTTTCTTTCCAGTCTTTCAACCACTGTTGTTACTATTTATGGCCAATTTCTTCCAACATCGTTCTCTGTTTTGTGTAGATTCGAAGGTGGCACTTCTCGAGAGGCGCACTCTATTGGTCACTCTGAGATAGTTTGCATAGCACCTCCTTTACGTCCTGGCAATGTAACCATGGAAATATCATATAATGGTGTGGATTTTGTTTCAACGTCACCAATGTTTACATCATCTGATTTGGCCGTTTTTGGATCACTTTATCCTAGTGCAGTTTTGACTTCTGGTGGGACTTCCGTAACTGTTTCTGGTTCAGGGTTTGATGACTCTATTTTGTGCCTGTTTGGTAGTCTGATGATTCCCTCCAAGTTCGTGAGTGGAACCTTTGTTACCTGTATCAGTCCACAAATGCCTAGTGCAGGACTGCATTCTTTTTCCATCGTTCAGCGAGGCCATCGTTGCCCCAATGCATCCTTTCTCGCAATCGACATTTCAATCGCTCACACTGTATCACCATCTGTAGGAGTCTTCGGGCGGAAAACATTGCTTTACGTCATGGGCACAGGATTTGCAGCAGCAGGAATAGATTATTTCTGCCGACTGAAAAATATCAGCATCATGGCAAACGTTTTGAATTCAACGTGCATGGCTTGCCCTGTGACTGTTTTTGAAGTTGGACTCATCGCTTTCTCTGTGGAGTCGCTCGTGCCCACACAAAATCGCATGATGTTTTTGGATATTCGTGGTCCAACATTTATGTATGTTCAGCCATCACTTGGACCTATGAATGGAGGCTCCATCGTCAATTTTTTTGGATCGGACTTTTCTCACTCTCCTGGTCTTGCTTGCAAATTTGGATTCCAATCGAGCAAGTGTGTCTGGCTCGGTTTGCAATTGTTTCAATGTAAAACACCCGTATTCATTGCTGGTTTGATCCCAATATTGGTCACATTTGATGGATTTGAGTATCTGCAGACGAATTTGTCGTTTTTATTTTATGCAGCTCCTGCAGTGGCATCAGTTTTCCCGTCTTTTGGAGATTTCAAAGGACAAACTCCAGTCACTATCACCGGGGCTCACTTTTTTAATGCATCTTCAGCTTTCTGTTCGTTTGGAGGTTACACTATGCCTTTGCAATCTGTCATCTCGTCGACGCAGGTAACTTGCAAATCTCCAGGAAGAATGACTGCCGGTGCTGTTGCTGTTGAAGTTTCATTCAATGGTGTTGACGTGTCTTCTTCAGGCATTACTTTTTTGTACACAAACTCGGTTACGTTACTGTCTATTTCATCATCAGAAGCACCTTCATCTGGACGCACGCTTCTCACAATTCATGGCAATGATTTTTTCGTTTCATCGCAATCTCATTGTAAATTCGGCGACGAAATTGTACGGGCCCTGTATCAAACGCGAGATACTGTTGTTTGCGAAACTCCGCCGCACGCGCAGGGACGCTCTTTACTTCAATTCAGCTCAAATTCTGTAGATTATGTCTGGGATCAATTTGATTTCAATTTTTTTGATGCACTTGGTATCACAAGCATTTCTGTATCAACATCGTCTGTCCGCGGTGGAGTTCCTGTACTTATTTTTGGAGCAGGCTTTGACGAGAGTCGTTCGCTTTCTTGCCGATTCGGAGAAATTGAAGCCAGCATTCGGCTTTTGAATTCGAGTTGCATCCAATGCATCACGCCTGAGATGCAGCCGGGACGCTCAAATTTGTCTGTGATCTCTTTAAGTAGCAGTGTTTTAGTGGGTATGTATTCTTTTGATTTTCATCTGGATGCAATTTTGCTCTCAATCTCGCCCACTTTAGTCACTGCTGGTTCGTCAAATTTCATCACAATTGTTGGAACTGGCTTTCTCAGAACGCACTCATTTGTATGCTTATTTGGTGTATATCCAACTCATGGCAATGTTTCCAGTTCTGAACTCGCTACGTGTCAATTCCCTGCTCTCTCTTCTGGCTCTGTCACACTCTCGATTTCAAATGATGGCAGCGTTTTTTCAGACTCCAGTTTAGCCATTGTCATCAAAGATTGTTCCGAAGACCCTAATTGTTTAATTGACCCATCCATGGTCTTGTCTACTTGTGTTACTGGAATCTTTTGTCAAGAGAATTTGATTATCACTGGTGATATCAGAATTGGCTCTGCAGGTTTGACATTAGACGTCCCTGTTTGGAATGGTAACTCTTGGACTTTGTCTGTCGGTGCATTATTCAGCCAAGCTCCAAGAACGTTGTCAAACTTAGTCATTTCTGCAAGTTCTATTAGTTCTGATATCGTCTTCGATACAGCCGCAAATTCGGGGTTCCCATCATCCTTTCATTGCTCCGTTGGTCATGATGAAGTCACAGTTGACAGTCCAAGAATCTCCATAGGCTGTCAAGTATTGGATTTTCAGCAAAGACCTCAGGCAGTATCCACATCTGTGAACATTTCTGTTTTTGGCACGACATCCCAGAGTCAATCTGTTCTTTGTTCAACTGATCCGTACAACGGTATTACATGGAATTGTGCCATGGATCTCAGAACCACTTGGTTTAATAGTTCTACTGTGCTCACAATGAGCGCTTCTGCGCTCAATTCGACAATTCATGTAGCGAATATCCATTTGTTTGTGCCCCCGCCGTTGACTATTCCTGATCCCTTTGGTCTGCTGATTGGTCCTTTGCCTTTTTTGCCTGTAATTGCAGGTGTTGTGTTCAAAATACCCATCAACGCCATCGTCCCGGAATTTTCTACTGTCTGGCCGATATCTGGTGTCGGAAGTGGAGTTGTAGAGCTGAATTGGAATTCTTCATGTTTGACTTTTGTGAAAGCGTCAGCTTCCAGTATGTTTATCTTCTCGACTTATAATACCTCTGATTCTGTTGCAATCACTTTTTCTCCTAAGAGCTATTTCAAGGATCCTCAAGCAGCGGTTGTTTTAGGTGAAGTTGAGTTTACTGCATCCAATGCTTGCAACGCAGCTTTTCTTTGGGGCACGGCAATTGAGCTTCAGGATTCGACAAAATTGTCTTTGATTTCACCGATTCACCCTGTTCCTGTTTACACCATGGACAAGGACAAAATCCGTCTTGCTGAAACAAGTCTTGATGGTGGAATGATCCACATTGAGGCATTTGTGCCAAGTTTCATATATGGATTCGCATCTGTGTCGGATTTGTTCAATACCGAAGTTCTTGGTCTCAAGAGTTCTGTTTCTTTCATTAACATTTTGATTGGAACACGGTTTGGATTAAAAAATGCCACAGCAACGGACTTTTTTATGTGTGAGTCTATGAGTCCTTCCATAATTTCTGTTATCCGGGTCGAAAATCGTTGTCAAGCATACTTTCAAGGCTCAGAACAATCGGGAGGTCTTGCGATCATCCGTATCTCTATCAATCAAATATTTACCTCGGTAACTGTCCGTGTTTTCTTTCCATCCGTCATTTCGCCGCAATATGTTTATCCCCGATCCTCCATTCCGATACGGCCCATTTCTGGAATGAGTGATTGCTATTCAAATACCATGTTTTTTTCAATCTGTCAGGGTCAAAACTATTGTCACTTGGAGAATGGATGACGAAGAGTTTGATTCTTTGATTCAAGTTCCACTCCAAGATTTGTCTTATCCCACACAACTTGTAGAAGTCTCCTCGGCAGGCACAGTTGCAGTGTCCCTTGAGCTTCAACCTGAAAAAACCTATACAACTTCGATTGGAGCTGTGACATTGTCAAAGTTTGTAGATTCTCGTCATCTCAATGTTGTGATTGATACACGGCGCCCGTGGGCCGTTCTCTCGCATTTGAGTGTTTCCATTCCAACTGAATCTCGCGTTTCGACAGCTTACCTTTCAGGCCTGAAGCTTTCCCAATCATTTTCAATCAATGTAACTTATTCTGCTTCCTTACCACTTTTTATCGGAGTCTCAAGTTTTCCCATTCAAGTTGTCATGAATTTTGACCGTGGTCCTCCCATGCCAATTGCAGACCCGAATTTTTTGATCATCAATACCTCCAATCCGTCATCCTTTATCTCAGTGCTAAATGGATCGTACTCACTCAGAATATCGCAGTATTCCATGTCGAATAATTCAACAAAAGTCAATGCTTTCATCGTCAACTGTGGTAATGTTGTTGCAAATGGTGCTTCAAATACTATTTTCTATGCAAATGCTTCTGTCACCGGTTTAAGAGTGAAATCTTCTGCGGTTTTTCTCGCTGCAAGTGGAAATGCGCAAGCTAGAGCGCTTGGAATCGACGCTGCTGCGACTGTATCGTTGTTTTTAGTTTATGATGATCGCTCTTTGGAATCGATTCCCATTAGCTCTGTGGTGATTTCTACCCCCGGAAATTTTGTCAGAGTTGTCGCGGTCGCAGCTTCGAATGAGTACACGATTACTCCTTTGGTTGCGAATGGTGTAGAGGCCACGGTTTGTTTCAACTATTCCAAGACATCGAAGTTATTATACTATCAGTGCTCAACATTTGTCATCATTAGGCCATCTGCAATTCCCGTTATATCATTTTTGCCATTTCCGGCCTCTGCATGGACCACTTCAAACTTTTCCATGTCTGTTTTGAAACGCATTGACAAAGCCAACTTCTGGCAAAGTGCCAGGGTTTCGGTGACTTTGGCATTGTCGAATGGTACCGATGTTGAAATCTCAAGCAGCAAAGATATGGTCATTACATCTACTCAAAATCCAACTTCTCCGGTTATTCATCGATTAGTTATCAGAAATGTGTCTGCTACAGAGTCGGCTCTTGTGTTAGAGGTAACACCTCCTGTTACTGGTCCCATGACCTCCGCTACAACTGTCACCATCAAGGCTGTATTCTTAAAATTAAGCACAAGCACTGCCCAAAAACCAATAACTATATCTCCTGCGTCTGTCGATGTCATCACAATTGCTGCCTCTGTGCCTACTCACATTGATGGTGTTTCATTGCAAAAATTCTCTTTTACAATAATTCCAGTGCTCGCCGAAAATTGTGGTGGAGTTGCATGTAACTTTACAGCTGATCCCCGCATTCAGTCTAACTGGATTGCGCTTAGCTCCAGCCAGCCTCAGGCAGTTGCCATCAATAACTCAGACTTTACAATGGTCCTGTTGGGGAATACTGTCAGCAAAGCTGTCATTACTTTATCTGTCATGGACATTTGGGTGAAACCTGCTGCTGTTCGTTTCAGTGTTCAATATCTTGTGTCATCAAATTTGATTTCAAGTCCGGGATGCAGCGATTTAGGTCACAATGTTGGCCCTCCTGTGATCATTTTAAATGAAACCATCGTTCAAGTTTGGTATAACTCCCTGGTTACAGTTGGATCTGTCACCTTAGGAGTACATATCGGTGGTGATTTTAGTGTATTGAACGTTACTTCTGTGGCTTCTTCGTCTGCATTTGATTATTCCCATGTGTATGTTCCTGCCAGTGCATCTAGTTTGTCCTGGAATATACTAGTTCTTGTCTTTGTTTTCAGCGAATACACTGGTCCAAAAGGTTATGTCAATCTAGCCAATATCACTTTGGCCTTCAATCCAAAAATCTCTGTTGAATTTTACAATGTCACATTTGAAAGTCCATTGAATGCGACAAGTTTTTTCAACATGACTAATTCGTCATCATCGAACGTAACGTGGTCCAATTTTTCCTCCATGAGCAACTCCAATGCTAGCAATGCAACGGACTTCGAAAAAATCACTGTGACTGTTAAGAACGAGACTCGTCTTCCTGATGAATATCTTTTCGTTTCGGAAGTTGTGGAATTCGTTTCCTGGGAGTCTTCTCTTACAAGAGCGTTGAAAAGCAACACGACAGTTTCAGCTGAGGAGAGTAGAACAAGGTTCCTCTCGTCCATTCCTGCTCGCACCGTTTGTTCAGCCAGCAATATATCGTCAAATGCAGCTTTCTATAAGCAAGTTCCTCGCTGGATTCGCAGTGCGACATCTACGAACTCTTGCAGAACACTTAATGTCACGGGCAATATAAATGCAGATTGCGAAATTTCTGGAGCCGATGCTCTCGCTCTTGTCAAGTATTTGACCCCAAAAGTCTGGCCACTTTGTGGTACGCTTGTCAATAGGTCTGTTTGGAATGGATGCGGACTTAACATGATTTGCTCTGGGAATACGTCTTCCGATAAATGCGTTCCGCCATTGGGATCATCTATTGTTGATATAGACATGAATGGGTATGTATCATTGTCAGATTTGAATATTCTTATGAGTTTTATCACTGGGCGGACCAGTTTGTTATCAAATATCACCATTCAAACGCCTGGAAACATCAATGAACTTTCTATTTTAATGCAATTTGTCAATTCCGACATGTCCAGGCCTTCAGCTGCAACAACCACAATATACGTAGAATTAGGTCGCATCGGCGATGATCCGTGGATTTGCGACTCGATCATGGCCAAAACTCAAAGTTTGAATGGTTTCGTGTTCGTTGCTGTGTTCGTTGGCAATGGCTCTTGGACCGTTCGCGCCAACAACTTTTCAATAACTCTTAGAAATTTAGGCGTTGTTGTTGCGAGTCAGACTACAAGTAGTGGCAAGAATTTCACAAATGTGATGATTGAAAGCCCTTTCTTTGGTGCCATTCGATTCACTCCCTTAAAAGTTATCAACGCTTCTAAGACATCGGCTCTAATGTCAAAAGTGTATGGATTAGGTCTAACTGTCGCTACAGCTGGTATAAATGCTCGTTTTTTTTATTGCCAGCTACGACAATTTTGGACTTCCTCGGAAAACTGGTGGCGATGTTTTTTTCCGTGTTAATCACAGATTCTCTAGACCATTCAGCTTCCTCGTTCATACAAGACTTCCGCAACGGTTCCTATTTGGTTGGTTACCTTGCCACCGTTAGTGGTACCTATGTTGTGAGTGTGTTCCTTGATGCAAACACGGCCGTCGTCAGCATTGCATTGAATGTAATGCCGTCATTTCCCTCTGTCCTTTTTTCTCGGCTGGATCTCAGCAAAAGTGACATGAATATGACTGTCCCTGCTGGCCGTTGCTCTCAAGCGTCATTCTTAATTAAAGATCAGTTCAATAATTCCTTGAATTACGTTCCGAGTGCTTCATATTTTGCCGTAGAGAAGCTCGCTCCTCCAGCAGCAGCCAATGGTTCCTTTTCGACTAGCTCTTGTTTTGGACTTGTTGGCGTATACAATGACTATTTGACCTTCAAATATTTATTCACCACTGCTGGCTCCTACACATTTTCGGTCATTGGCTCAAGTTGTTCTATGAATTGCCTCCCTCCATGTGGATGTCTTCCACTTCCTGGCAGTCCGTATGTCATCAATGTTCTGCCGACAGAACCTTTTGCTTTTACATCATATGCTTCTGGAGAAGCATTTCATATTTCTCGAGCAGGACAAATAAGTACCTTCACGATCAATTCTATGGATCAATACAACAACTCAATTTCTTTCCATTATTTTAATGAAATTTTCGACAAAGTCTCGGGAAAGAAGATATTTGTTCTCGCCAATGTATCAAACGATCATAAATATCTCAATGTTGTCCTCAGGGGTCCCGAAATACAAGTGGCGTCCATAAAAAACAACCTCGATGGAACTTTGTCGCTCACTTATCGTGTTGAAAAAACTGGCAGTTACTTTGTGGAAATTTATTACTTTGGTGGCATTGCATTGAATTCAGGAACTTCTCTCACCATACTTCCTCCTGATGTATTTGCGCCCAATACATATGCTGTCTATAGCAGAAGGCCTGTTGCTGGGGATCCTTTTATTGTTACCCTGGTTAGCAAGGACATTTTTGGAAATTTAATGTCAATATTTGGATTCAAATTCAATGCTACTTGTTTTTCAGAAGGTCTTGTCCAATCAATTGAAATTCCCATTGAAGAAACAAGTTTTCAGGATCTTAACAACGGGAACTATACATTAACATTTTATCCAACGATATCGGCTTCATACTGGTTGGCAATTAATATTCTTGATCACAATCCATCAGCAATTTCAGGATCGCCCTTCCAATTTCGGGTACAAGCTCGAAACACTACAGCAGCAGCGACCACCGTAGCGCATGGTTTGGGTCTTGAAATGATAGCAACTGCTGGTATTTTTAACGAATTCTTCATTCAAGCCAAAGATGTGTTTGGAAACTTGAGAAGTACCGGAGGAGACAAATTTTCAGTTCAGTTGGTTCCAACAAGCCAAGAAAAGTTCAACGCAACGATAGTGACAACATTCCGAGACCAGCAATCTGGAGTTTATAATTGTGCGTATAAAGTCACCAAATCCGGGAAATACTTGGCCACAATAACTGTTTTTGGAGAAAAAATTCTCGGAACTCCGTATCCTATCACCATTTATTCGGCTCAACTGGACGTTGGCGGATCTGGTATGAGCAATTTTATTACACTGCTCACAGCTGGAATCGAAATGACGTTCATTGTGAATGCCAGAGATAGGTTTGGCAATCCGAGGGATGAAGGTGGGCCTCGATTTGCAGTTAGTGCGATTGGCAACAATACTTGGGCTTATTCAAATGTTACCGGAACTGTCACCGATGATACTGGTGGTAAGTACTCAGGTGCCATTACTATTTATGTCTCTGGGCAACATCGTCTTTATGTTACATCGAACGGCACTCTTATTGATAATGGGTTGGCCCGCTACATTACTGTCCTCCCTTCAGCTGTTTCGTTGGAATCCATTGTCTCAAATGAAATCTTGGCGACGGCTGGTTTACCATTTATATTCTACATTCAGGCCAGAGACGATTTTGCTAATAATCGCACTCAGGGTGGTGGTCAGTTTTCATCACAATTAGTTTATTTGGATGGCCCGCTGGATGATATTTTTGCTGATGTTGTTGACTCGAATCGCGGAATATTTTCGGCTAGTTTTACACCTACTGTATCCGGAAAGTATGCTGCATTTGTGCAGCTGTATGGCAATGACGTGCTGCGTTCTCCTTTTGCAGCCTATGTGCAACCAGGCCCGGGTGCAATACAATTTTCATCGGCAAGCGGCTCCGGAATATCCATCGCCACTGTTGGTTCTACAGCATCATTCACCATTTACTTCATGGATAGCTATAGGAACATTCGAACATCCTTTTTCGCTGGAAAATTGTCATATAATGTAATCATTTCAAAAGAAGATATAGAATATGACGGCAGCGTTTTCTCAGATCAAAGTGCGATCGGCAGTTTAATCGTAAGTTACAAATTGACGTTATCAGGACATTATCATATTGCTGTCACAGATTCTTTTGGCACCCAACTTTCGAATTCACCTCTTCAGGTTTATTTGAGTCCAAGTGACATCTTCCCATCAGAGTGTGAGATAATTCTCCCAGAGTTTCCTGTGCTTGCTGATCTTAAAGCAACCAACTTGTCATTGATCAGTCGTGACCGATTCAGAAATCAGCTTTCTGTTTCAAAATCGAGATTTGAAGTCATGCTGGTTGATGGCCGTGAGTTGAGCCGACGAATCGTTGCGCTCACCGATGGTTTGTATGTTTTTGAGGTCCAGTCAACTGTTGCAGGTTCTCGTACAATTAACATAACCCATGATGGCGTCGAAATCAAAAGCAGTCCTCTAGAACTCACTTTGAATCCTAACGTCGCAGTTCCTCTGCTCAGCGCCATTTTAGGGGATTTCATTTCTCTTTCGACTGCGGGATATTTCTCTGTGTTTACAGTTCAAATGAAGGATGCGTATCTCAATCTTCGAACGTTCGTTGATGAAGCTATCTCAGTGGGAGTGCAAGCTAGTCAGCAAGCAGCAGCAGAGTTGACTGATGTTCAACCTTTTGATGGCGGTAGATTTCTCGTACAATATGTGCTCACTTATGCAGGCCTGTATCGTATGAACGTTTTGGTCAACACAAAACCTGTCGGTCCCAATCCATATTTTCTCCAAATCAACCCTGCCGAAAGCAATGCATTCAACTCTTTTCTGTTCGGACCTGGACGTTTTGGTGGAATTATGTCCACGAATATAACCTTTGGAATAGCAACCGTTGATGCCTTTGGCAATGCTAGAGATAAAATAATCGAAAAGGATTCAGTCAGTGTTGATATTGTTGCTGTTCGCGGTTTTGCCTTGAACTTCTCAACCAGTTATTCGGTTAATGTTACATATTTGCCTCCATGTCCTCCCCCACTCCCAGGATGTGCAAATTACTTAGTTCGCTACCTAACAACGGTCAGTGGTGTTTATTCCATCAGTGTTCTTGTCAACAATGAACTCGTTGCTGGAGAAAAAATTGAGGCTGTTGTAATTGCAGGGGCTCTTTCTGCAAAAAATTCATTTGTTTATGAATCAAGTAGTTTGCGAGGCGTTGCAGGCTTCAACACCTCCTTTTCAATTCAATCTGTGGATCTTTATTTGAATCATGAAACCAAAGGCGGTTCAGTGTATTTCATTGCTTTGTACCCCCTTTCTATTTCACTGTCAAAGCTGAATATTTCTGCCTTTAATCCGAAAAACATTTCTATCTTTTCAATGTATGCGAACGACTTGAGTTCTGGACTTTACCAAGGTTCATACATTCACACAGTATCTGGGCGGTATTACCTTCAGATTACTATGGCGAGCATAGATATCAAGGGAAGCCCTTTCAACATCACCATATTTCCCAACAGAATCGTTGCAAATAACAGTATTGCTTATGGAAATGTGACCTCATTGGTCACTGCAGGAGATTTGTCCTATATATTTCTTTTAGCCAAAGATGCGTATGGCAATTTAGTTGACTCTGCCAGCAATGAAGTTATGATAAATTTCAAGATGGAAGATTTAACTTCTGCAAATGTGCAGGTTAATATCATCCCATTGGATGGAGGAATATATAATATATCGTATTTGGCTACCCTATCGGGACTGTTCTCTGTCTATGTTTATTTCAACTTTACTGATGTTTTTTCTGGTTTTCCCATTCCTATCTTTGTCAATCCAGGGTCATTATCTCCAAATGAATGCACTTTTCAAGGTTTAGTACCTGCAACCACGGATTTTCAGGAATTCTTGGTTGTTACCCGTGATGCATATTCGAATTCGCTTACCAATGGGGGTGCCGATCTTGTGCTTTCATTGAACAACAGAGTGATTGGTGTGGAAAGTGCCGTTATTGATTATTTTATTGAATTCTTGGACCTTTTGGATGGCCAATACAAGGTCTCTTACACTGCGACAGTAAGTGACTACTATGTTCTAGGTGTTCGAGCTGATGGGAAGCATGTGAAGCAAAGTCCCTTCATCTTTTTTGTCGACCCTGGAACTTCGAATGGACCTCAGTCTGTTGCATTTGGCGACGGACTTCGCAACGGAATCAGAGTAGATTCTCCCCCAATGTCCTTTGAAATTAGCACTGCTGACGCTTATGGGAATTTTCGAACATCTGGCGGAACCAATGTTTCCATCATTGTTGAAGTGCAACCGTCGCCCAATCCGATTGTATATCCTCTTGTCAAGAAATCGTCAATGCCATACACTACCTGCCCATCCGCCATGCTTGATTCTTCATGTGTCAGTGTCGTGGACACTGGCACTGGGCAATACGCTGTTGACTATGTAACATCAGTCAGTGGTCAGTTTTCGATATCAATATTGATTTTCGGAGAGCATTTACAATCTTCACCATTTTTTATCACAGTACTTCCTGGAGATGCCACCGCGTCCGGCACAACAGCCGTTGGTCGAGGGCTTTTGGTTGCAGAAATCAATACAATCATCAACTTCGTTATTCAAGTTCGGGATCAGTTTGGCAATAATAGGCTAGGGTGTGATGAAGAAGACGCGCTCTCCGTAAGGGTTTCTGGGTCCCTTGCCATTGAACCCTATTTTGAACCTTGTGTCTCGTTGGGTCAGTTTCCTGTGACATTTGTTCCATCTAGTACCGGTATTTATAATGTCAGCATATTTTTCGCAGGCGCTCATATTGTAGGGTCGCCATTTAGTCCCACTGTCTTTGCTGTTTCCAGAATACCGTCTCCAAACAAAACGGTTGCTGAAGGCCCTGGTTTGTCGAATGCTGTTGCTGGAGTGAAAGCGCAGTTCTTGATATCTGCCAGAAACCAATATGGTGTAGACTTGCTATCGTCCTCCATTATCTTCTCTGTGCAATTTTCTCAAAACAATTCTGCAGATGTCGTGGTGAAATTTCGTTCTGATGTAACGAAGTATGAGGTGAATTACATAGCCACCGTGTCTGGTCAATTTTCTCTCAATGTGTTTTTGATGCCTTCCCGAGCCAATATCGTCGGATCTCCTTTTTCTGTATCCGTGGTCTCCTTTCCTGACGTAACTGGAACTCGAATTGAAAATGCATTTCCTTTGAAACAGATTCAAGCCGGTGGAAATTGTGTACTTAACCTTCAGTACGCAGATTTGTACGGCAATCCTCAACTCGATCGAAATCTCATTTTGGTGGCATTTTCAAAGCTTAAAGTATTTGTCGGTACTGATTCTTTATACGTTTTGATGATTCCGTTTCAAATCGTTCGGAATGAGAGCTTGTTACAACAAGGTCGCATGCACATAGTTTTCGCTGTTACTATCTCTGGTTACTACAAGATACATGTTAGCGACTCTTTAAGTCACCTTATTGGTAGTCCTTTCCGCACCGAAATTTTTCCTTTGCCTCCCAGTTCCAAAACTTCTGTTTTTGTGGGTACTGCTGTGACCATTGGAACCGCAGGTTCGCGCTCCATTTTTTTTATTTCTTCTCAAGATGTGTTTTCCAACAAGAGATTCAATTCCTCTGATTTTTCAGTCTCAAGTCTGTCACTTCAGCCCAAATTTTATGAATACCTTTTATTGTCCTACGTCAGTGGAGATATTTTCAGCGTTGAGTACCTTTTCACACGGTCTGGTAGTTATTTGCTTTCTGCAATTTTAGATCTTGCCCCCATCAAAGGCTGCCCTGTCAATCTGACCGTAAATCCGTCAGTTGTCTGCGCAGCAAATACTTATTTATCAGGCGCTTCATTGTCGGTTTTTTATGCTGGTACCGCAAGTACATTCAGCATTATTGCGATGGATGATTTTGGCAATAAGCTTACAAGCGGAGGCTCCTTGTTTGCTGTCACCATCAAGAGCAAATTATACACTACATACACAGCAGCTGATATGTTTGATGGAACTTATCAATATAGCGTCATGCTGACAAAGAGTGGAAACTTCTTCATGGAAGTATCATTATCTGCGGTCATACGAATTAAATCTACCCCGGTAAGTTGCACGTGCTATCCTGCATCGTCACCCGAACCGGCAACCACCATTGTTTCTGGGGCAGCTTTGAGAGGAAGTGTCGCTAACGCCGTTGCCACATTCATAATTGAAGTTCGTGATATGTTTAGCAATAGAATGAGCACCTCCGATCAAATGTTTAATGCTTATCTAGTGTTGCAAAAATTTATTCCAGGGCAAACGTTGCCTCCGCTTGTAGTTAAGAACGATAGTCCAGGAATTTATGCGTCTTTTTTTCAAGCTACCGCTGCTGGATCGTACTTTCTTGATATTAATTTGCAAGTTGGAATTTTTCCGAATTCGGATTTTTTTGCAATTTTGAATTCCCCCTTTAATATCACTGTAGTTGCGGATGCTGCGTCCATGTTCTCCTCTTACTCGTTTGGCAATTTTTTGTCGTTTTCCACAGCTGGTTTTCAGACAAAGTTTTTCGTATCTATGCGTGATTTTTTCGGAAATGAGCAGTCAAAACCTGACGAAGGAATCATACTTTCTGCCGCTTTGTTCGGCCCTCAATTTGGTGTGGAAATATCCATCGATCGAAGTGTATATCCAGTTCAGGTTGAATACACAATCACAATTGCTGGTACCTACAAATGCTCTGTTTTCATGAACGGACTACCTATTCTAGGTTCACCGTTCAATGTTGCAGTGTCGCCTGCCACTTCTTCTCAAAGAGATTCAATTGTGCAAGGTGACGGCTTATCTAACAACGTTGCTGGAGATCGTGTATCTGTGTTTGTTTCCGTGAATGATTTGTACGGTAATAGTCGTACTTTTTCCAGCGAATCTGTCGTTTTAATTGTTCGCAACACGCCTAGTTCCTATTTCATCAATATTGGACATAATGGAGTTGATTTGTTGAATCGTTACACTTTTGTTTATACAATTACTTCTTCTGGTTTTTATGCGGTCACTGTGCAATTGGATGGTTTGAACAGTATTCTGAGTCCATACATGCTATATGTTTCTCCTGGACTCACTCGCAGTGGTTTTGTAACAGGAAGTGGTGTGGTTGCAGTCGTGGCGGGTTATATTGCCAGGTTCAGAATATATGCAACCGATACTTTCGGTAACGCAAAATCTAGTGGTCAAGACAACGTTAATGTCCTTATTGATGGTACTTCAAACACAGCTATACCTCTGGATGGTTACTGGGAAGTGTCTTATACTGCATCGCAAGGACCCCATGTCACAATCAGTGTCACTTTCAATGATGAGTATCCTGCAAAGTATTCCCCTTACTCAGTGCTCGTTAATGCAGTATTTGGTTCAACCTGTGCATCATTAAGTAGTGTTGATGGAGTCGGGCTCTCCCTAGCCACTGCTGGAGCACTCTCTTATTTCGTCATTTCTTCCAAAAATGCATTTGGTGCTCAAGCCGTCAATGGCGGTGACATTTATCAAATAAGATTCTTGAACATCAATCTTCAACTCGTTGCGAATGACAATTCAGATGGAACCTACAACGTGCCGTATTCATTAAACGACGCTGGTATTTTTGCGTATGCTGTATCGCTGTTAGGGCAACCGGTTGGCGGTCGAGATTTTGTCCTGAATGTTGCACCTTCCGATGTTGACCCATTGCGAACAATCGCCACAGGTACGGCTCTATTTCCTGCCGAGGCTGGAGTTGAAGTTTTTCTGAATCTGGAGTTTTACGACAAATATTCGAATACGATTGGCTCAGACACAGTCAAAAGTTTACCCATTTCTTCGACCTACAGCGGAGTCGACAATGTCACCCCTCGAATCAGTTTTTCGTCGTACGGTTTAGTTTCCTTTTACTTTAGGCCAACGATTGCTGGTTTGTATAATTTGTTCGCGATTCTTGATGGGAAGCCCCTCGTGAAGTTTCCTATAAGTACAGTTGTGTCCCCTGGTCCAGTCAGCTTCCCCAAGACATTGGTTTTTACAGATGGTGTCGTTGAAATTGTTGCTGGCTCGATGGGAACTTTCACTGTGTTGCTACGGGACAGTTACAACAACGTTCGGTCTCCTGTTTGTAGCGATGTTACTCTGGTTGTGAAGATCAAAAAATTGCCTTGTGTTTCTGGCTTAGATTGCTTCGGGCAAGGCCAATGTACAGGCTATCAAGGATGTGTATGTTCTGGAAACTTTGCTGGTTCGATGTGCAATTCGTGTCGGCCAAATTGGTACGGAGAGGACTGTGGTTTGTTTTCTTGGCCGTGCAAGTTCTGCAACGGCAAAGGTAGATGTCTTCCGAATTCTCAGAAATGTGAGTGTCAAAAACAATTTGCTGGTGCAGCTTGCACTTTGTGCGCACCAAAATTTTTCGGCTCCGATTGTTCCAGGTACTGTGATCCTGTTCAGACCTGTGATGGTAAAGGAATTTGCGACTCAAATGGGTTTTGCGTTATGAATCGAGTTTATTCTGACCTCGTCTTGACGCTTGCAAATACTTGTGAAGGTCGATTCAATAGTAGTCTTGCCCGTACTCACGTTGTTCAGCTCTTCGATTCCAGTACGCAAATTTCCTTTGCAACTTTTGAAACAAACGTTGTGCCCTCTATTGTTGATCCATCCAGAACATCCATTATATCGATATTGCCTAGTGACGCGGCAGTTGGAGAAGATCTAGCTTTTGCGCTCCAAACTCGGGACTTCTTTGGCAACAACTTGACAAGTGGTGCAATTGCTGTCAATATCATTGTTGATGGTCCAGCACATGTCCATGTCACAATTTTCGACCTGAGCGATGGAAGGTACAACATTACTTCTCTTGCCAGAGCTGTGGGTCAATATTTTTTTAGAATTTTCGTCGACAACGAATTTGTACGGGGTATTCCATTTGGCGTTAATTTTACTGCTGGAGCACCGCATGTTGATTGGACCGAACGTCTTCCAATCAACGTTATGGTAGCAACTGCTGGAATACCGTTTCCATTTGCCGTTGCCGTGCGGGATCGGTTCAACCAGCCAACTTCCAATCGATTTGCAATGCTTACAAGCATTGTAGACATTAACACTACTCATGTCAACATGACATCAGGCTATGGTGACTTTGGGTTGGTTTTCGGCTCTGTTATTTCAAATCTCTCGGGTGTAAAAACCATTCGTTTGCTCTTATCTGGCATCGACATCATCGGTAGTCCTTTGATGTTGACTATCCTGCCTGCTCAGCCCAACATGGAAGCTTCCTCTTGTAAGCTTCTTCTATCAATAGGCACAGCTGGATTACCATCGTTCATCACTTACACCATACGTGATTCGTTTGGTAACACAAGAGGATCAGATTTATTCACCCCTTTTGTGGAACTTCAATTTTCTTTGAAATTTGTTCAAAATAGCATTCCCACTTCTGTTGTTTTCCACTCGGACTCAACTATTCAGTTTACAACAACCGTTTCGGGTCTCTTTCAGACACATGTAACGATTGGGTCAACTTTGCTGAAGAATTCTCCATCCACCATTGCAATTGAGCCATCTCAGGGCTCTGCTGTTGCATCTATCAGTTTATCAACAGTTACCACCATTGTAACCGCTGGCGTCGCCATAGTGTTTGATTACCTTATCAAGGATGTGTTCGGTAACTCCAGGAAACCCACTCCTTTTGGCAACTTGTCATTTGTTTTAAATGCCACAACCTCAAGTAGTACCACCACCATTGTAACCGCTGGCGTCGCCATAGTGTTTGATTACCTTATCAAGGATGTGTTCGGTAACTCCAGGAAAC
>Ga0256325_1000008_pt1 | contig 18335 bp, 15 predicted proteins | sample LawtaT_16_FD_186095 | JGI IMG/M metagenome (GOLD analysis project Ga0256325, IMG submission 186095) | Metatranscriptome of freshwater microbial communities from St. Lawrence River, New York, United States - Law_Law_RepC_8d (Metagenome... | ecosystem: Environmental > Aquatic > Freshwater > River ...
GAAGTGGACCGTCTACAAAGGCACCTACCTGGTTGAGCAAGAAATCAAGCTGGTCAAGGAAATCGAGCCGATGCTGTTTGCAGAAAAAGACGGAGGTTGACGCGAACCTTTGACAATTCGCTCAACCAAACGTCGTTAACTCCAACTTTGTTTATCACCGCTCATGAAAAATCTTAGCGTCAACCTCCGTCTTTTTCTGCTGGTGGCACTGCTCTCGTCGGTTTCCATTCTGGTGGGCTTGATGGGTCTGAGGGGCATGTCCGAATCGGTCGCAGGTTTGCGCACCGTTTACGAAGACCGTGTGGTGCCCTTGCGCGATCTCAAGGTCATTGCCGACCTGTACGCGGTGAACATCGTGGACACGACCCACAAAGTGCGCAACGGCAACATCGATTGGGCCGAGGCGCGCAAGAGTTTCGAGCAGGCACGCAAGGGCATCACCGAGAAGTGGACCGTCTACAAAGGCACCTACCTGGTTGAGCAAGAAATCAAGCTGGTCAAGGAAATCGAGCCGATGCTGTTTGCAGCCGAATCCACGCTCAATGCCTTGCAGGTGATTCTGGACAAGGAAGACATGCCTGGCATCACACGCTTCACGGTCGAGACGCTCTACCCCGTGATCGACCCGATCAGCACCAAGTTTTCCGAACTGATCGAAGTCCAACTGGATGTGGCCAAGGCCGAATACGAAAACTCCCGTGACCAGTATGAAAGCTCTAGGGCGACCAAGATCGGTCTCTTGGCAGCTGGTACTTTGACCGGCATTTTGCTGGCGTTCTGGATCGTGGGCTCGGTCATCCGTCCCCTGCGCCAAGTGCAGGAGGCGGCCCAGCAAGTGTCCAAAAACTTTGACTATGCCACCCGCTTGCAGGTCAACCAGATGGACGAAGTGGGCGCGACGGCCCGCGCCTTCAACACCTTGCTAGAAGCCCAGCAAACAGCCATTGGCCAAGTCAACCGGGTGGTTCAGCACCTGGCCAACGGTGATTTGAGTCAACGCATCGAAGGCGACATGCAAGGCGACCTGGCCTTGATGAAGTCCTCCATCAACAATTCCCTCGATTCCGTGCAACGGACCATGTCCGGCTTCAATGGCTTGTCGCAAGCCTTGCTGCAGGGCCAGTTTGACCACCACATCGACTACCGCGACAGCCGGGGCGAGTTCCGCCAGAGCCTTGAGCAGGCCAGCATGGCCTTGCAATCTCTGCACCGCATGATCGGCAATGTGGACGAGGTGATGGGTTCGGTGGCGCAGGGCGATTTGACCCAGCGCGTCGAAATCGAAGCCACCGGCGACCTGATGCGCTTGAAGCGCAACATCAACAGCTCGCTGGAATCGCTGGCCCAGGCCCTGAGCGCCGTGCACAACAGCACCCGCCAGGTGGCCGCCGCAGCCAACCAGACCAGCACCGCCATTGGCCAGATTTCCGATGGTGCCCAAAACCAGACCCACGCCATCGGCCAGGTCGCTCTGGCCATCAAACACACCGCCGAATCGGTCACGGATGTGTCGCGCAACACCGCCATTGCCAGCCAGAAGTCGCGTGAGTCCATGGCCATCATGCAAACCGGCATGGGGAAAATGACCCACATGGTCGAGGTGGTCAACAACATCTCGGTTCACTCCGACAAGATCAACAAGATCACCGAAGTCATCGAAAAGATCGCCAACAAGACCAACCTGCTCTCGCTGAACGCGGCCATCGAAGCGGCCCGTGCCGGAGAGCACGGCAAAGGCTTCTCTGTGGTGGCCGAAGAAGTGGGCAAGTTGGCCGCCAGCAGTGCCGAAAGTTCGCAGGAGATCGCCCGCCTCGTCCAAGAGGCCGTGGCCGAGACTTCACGGGCTGTTCAGGTCGTGCAAGAAGTCAGCCGGGACATGTCGATGATCGAACAAGGCTCGCAAGAAACTGACCAGATGCTGCAGCGGATCTCCTCTGCGCTGGAGCAGCAATCGGCTGCCGTGGAAGAGATCAACTCCAACCTCAACAGCCTGGACCGCATCGCCATCAGCAACGCGTCTGCCTCCGAGGAAATCACCGCCACGGTGATCGAGTTGTCCAAACTGGCCGACCAAACGCGCCAGGACCTCGGTCGCTTCAGCGTTTGATGGCCTGCCATGCCTGACGATCACAACGCGGGGATCCACAACGCCGCCTTGTGATCTGCTGGTCTGGCGAACCAAACCCGGTGCATTTCGGGTTTGGTTTTTTTTCGCCCAGGTGCAGCGGGGCCTGGCCGCTTGGGGCGGGTATCCATGCTTGGGGCCCGGCGCAAAGCCCGTGGGCCGAGGACGCTGTCAGGCCTCGGGCGTCAGCAGGCGCTGAATTTGGGCGATCAGGTCTACGCTCTTGAACGGTTTGGGCAAACTGGCGTTGGCCCCGGGCACCTGGATGTTGTCAATGCCGTAGCGCTGCATGATGTTTCGGGTGCTGCCCGACACCACAATCACGGGCAAATCGGGGCTGATCTTGCGCAGCTGCTCCACAAAATCGATGCCATCCATCTTCGGCATCACCAGGTCTGTGATGACCAGATCGACCTGGTGAACGGTCAAAGTCTCCAGCGCCATGTGGCCATTTTGTGCAGTGATCACTGCATAACCCTGGATTTCCAGCATTTCCTGGACACCTGTGCGCAGCAGTTCTTCGTCTTCCACCAGCAAAATCAGAGGCTTTGATTGGGACATGTCGGTTCTCTTGTGGTCTGTCGGTCTCATGCCTGGGCGCAAGGCAGGCGCAAAGTGAATGTCGTGCCCTGTCCGAGCTCGGATGTGCAGTCAATCGCCCCCCCCATTTGGGTCACGATGCTGCGCACCATTGCCAAGCCCAGGCCCGTGCCCTTGCCCACTTCTTTGGTGGTGAAAAAGGGCTCGAAAATGCGCGACATGATTTCGGGTGGAATGCCGCTGCCGTTGTCAGACACCGCAATCGACACATGCGCCGGGTCGGGTCGACCCAGATGAATCCGGATCAGGCCATCGCGGCGATCGCCAATGGCATGGCTGCCGTTGACGCACAAATTGACAATCACCTGTTGCAAGGTGCCGCTTTGGCCGCGAACCATCAGGCCGGACTCGACCTCGCCCGGGTCCACCAAGATGTCGATGCCCTTGAGCGTGGCCTGCAAGAGTCCCTGGGTTTCTTCAATGACCGGCAACAGCGCAAACGGGGCCAGCACTTCTTGCTCATCGTGCACGCTGCCGTCTTCTTCCAAGCGCTTACGTTCACGGCCCAGGGCATTGAGCTTCAAGACGATGTCGCGGGCCCGGGTGGTGGCCTGCAAAATGGCCGACAGGTTTTTGGCCGCCTTGGTCTCACTGCCCAGCTTCATCTCCACCAATTCGGCATGGTTCTGGATCACACCCAACAGGTTGTTGAAGTCATGGGCCACGCCCGCTGCCAACTGACCCAGCGCGTCCAGCCTTTGGGACTGCTCCACTTTCTGGACCATGCGCAGGTTTTCGGCTTCTTTTTCCTTGATCTCGCGCATGTCCTTGATGGTGACCACCGCGCCGGTGAGGCGGTTGTAAGGGTCCACCAGCGGCGACGCGGTCAGCACCACCGGCACCAGCATGCTCTCTTGCTTGTGCAGCACCATCCATTCGATGTTGTGCATCCGGCGAATCATGAACGCGCTCAAGGCGTCCAGATCAGGGATCAGCCAGACCATCATTTCATCGTCGCCATCCGAGGCTTGTGGCACCACCAAAGTGGGCAAACGCATCACGGGCGCATTGCCGGCACGCCATGCGACCTCGATGACCAGGGGGTCCTGGCCCGTGTTCACCACATCGGTTTGGTCGCGCAAGGCCATCAACTCGCGGCTCGTTTGTTCGGCCAACAATTGCGGCTCGGCCGCCAACTGCGGCGGCTGCATCAAACCCAACAGGGCACACGCCGTGGGTGTGGCCCATTTCAGGCGGCCCATCCGGTTGGCGTGCAGCAAGGGAATGGGCAGCGACTGCACCAAAGAGATGTCTTGCGCCAGATCTTGCGCCAGGCGGCGCAACAACCAGGGGGTTTGCAATGGCAGCCAATAGGCCAGGTCGTGCCCTTTTTGTTGCCCCGGCAACAACTGATGCACCGGCTGCAAGGCGGTGCTGGCCTTGTCACTGCCCAACAAATCCAGGGCCATCGGGTTGGCACTGATCACACGCCCATGGCGGTCCAGACGCAGCACGCCATCCTGCATGGCATCCATGCTCATCTCCAGCAGTTGGTGCTGGGCGCGAATTTCTTCGCTCTTGTTGACCAAACTCGAAACGTCATGCAGGTTGATCACGGTCTGCTGCGGCATGCCCGACGCATCGGCCAAGAATGAAGAACTCACCCGCACAGGAATGTGCGAGCCCGAGCGGTTGCGCAGCTTGGCCAGCATGGCCTCTTCGTCACCGGGCATGAGTTTTTGCAAGGCCGTGGAATTGGCCACACCCCAGGGCAAGTCGAGTGCGCCCCTGAGCAAGACCAAGGTCACCCGCTCACCCTGCCACCGGTGGTTGATCAAACTGATCTCGACCTGTTGCGGGGGACTGTCCGGATGCAGGCGAACCGACATCGCTTGACCCGAGCCCGAGCGGTAATAGCTGTCGTCGGTGGCCAACAAGGTCTGCAATTCCTGCAATTCCTCTTCAGGCAAATCGGTGAGCAAGGACCAAAACGAACGGCGCTTGAGCTGGTCCACGCCGCATCCGAAAAGCTGAGCCATGCGGAGATTGGTCTGCAAAATTTGTCCGTTGGCATCCATCAAGGCCGCAGCCAGCAGGCTTTCAGTCAGCCCGTGGCGATAGGTGTCGGGGTTTTCAATGCCCAGGCGCGTCAACAAGTCGCCATAACCCTTGAAGAGGGACAGCAAACGGCTTTCATCCTCTTCAAACAACAAACTGCTGGGCTGACCGATCAACAAATCGCGGTCAAATCCGGTCAACTTCAGCAGCGCCGGGTTGCAATCCTGAATGCGACCTGAACGGTCCACCACCACCAAACCGCTGTGCATATTGCCCAAAATGTCGTTGACATAGGTCATCTGCTTGGTCAGCGCCACTTCGCTGGCGCGCAGTTTCTCATGGTGGTCCTGCAATTCACGCGTGAGCTCGTTGGCGCGCGACAAGGAGGCTTGCAGGGTTTCCCGCGCGCGGGCCGACTGCATCGCCACCGTGATGGCCGCCGACACAGGCTCCATCAAGGCCTCGAGCTGCCCGGGCAGCGTTTGCAAACAGGTCATCAACAAGACGCCCCGCACCTGGGCTTCCATGACCAAGGGCACCAAAACCGTGTCTCCCCCCGCAGGGCGTTTCACATCTTGCAGTATCGCGGCCGGAATTTCGCCGTTGCGCAAGATCGTCTCGCTGGCCGCCAAGGCCTGCAAGCTGGCAAAACTGCAGCTGATCACATCCGGCAGCCCTGGCCCATGCGACTGGCCCGAACCCTGTCTCTGCAGTGTGCAATCGGCATGCAGCCGCTTGCCCGTCAACTCAGAAGCCAGGGCGTAGACCGAACAATCGCTGAGTCCCAAAAACCGTGTCAAGGTCAGCGAGACCAAGTCGGCCAAGGCCTGCGGCGTGTGGTCGTAGCGAACCGTTTCATGGATCAAGGCCAAGCCCTGGTCACGCCAGGCCCGTTGGTCATGGGTCAGTTGCGCGTGCTGCAAGTTGGCCACCACCTTGGCCAGGTCGCCCCAAACGCCCTGCCCCCCGCCACTGAGCAAGGCTTGCGCCTGGTCGTGCCGACCTTCGGCCAGCATTTTGGTCACCGACGACAATTTGGCGGGTTCCGCCCCCAAGTGCCGTTTCGCAAACCACCACCCCGCCGAGGTGGCCAGCAAAGCCAGGACAAATGCGAGCGCCATGACCGTGGCCCAAGGGCCCTGGGGTTCACCCAGCCACCAACCCAAACCCCAGACCACCGTGACGGCCAAGCCGATGGTGGCGAACCATAAACCAGACGGCCAAGCGCGCAACGTGTTCATAAACTCAAAGTGAATGGAAGTGCCAGGACATGCAAAACGTGAAATTGATCAACAAGATTGAATTTCACATATCTGAAGAAGTTATTATTTTGATTTATAGAGCGACATTATTGGCGATTTTATTGATAGAATTTTGGACGTTCCGGAGAAAATTTGAATGACCACCATTTTGCTTGTTGATGACGAGGATCTTTTGCGCGAAGGTGTTCGCGAAATCCTCGAATTTTCGGACTTTCAGGTCATCGAAGCTCGTGACGGCATTGAAGCGCTCGAGTTGTTTGCGGTCAACAATGTTGACTTGGTCATCTCCGACATCGTCATGCCCAACATGGACGGCGTGGACTTCGTGACCCGCCTGCGCGAGTCTTTTCCCGCAGTGCCGATCCTGACCATCTCGGGCGGCAGCCGCGTGGTCAGCGCCCGATTCGGCCTCGATTCAGCCCTCCTGTCGGGTGCCAACGACAGTTTGACCAAACCCTTCACCGCAGCGCAATTGCTTGAAAAAGTGAATGGCCTTTTGGCCACCAACTGAGCGCAGCCATGTCGATGCCCCATCGCTCCCCGGTGTCGAGTTCTGACGGCCGCAACGTGCCGTCCGAACTGGATCTGGGCTCGAGCGTTCCTTCTGGTTTCGAAAGCGCCAAGGTTCTGCTGGTCGACGACAGCCGCCTGATCCGCATGGGCCTGCGCCGCTCCCTGGAGGAGATCGGACTCAAGGACATCACCGAAGCCGGCGATGGCCGCGAAGCGATCGAAACCCTGGTTCGCGAACACTTCGACCTGATGCTGCTGGACATGGAAATGCCAGAGATGAATGGCATGGAGGTGCTGGCCGTGTTGCGCGATACACCGCACCACCCTTGGCCTCCTGTGATTGTGATTTCTGGCGGCACCAGCCTGGACGATGCCGTGCGGTGCATTGAACTCGGCGCCGAGGACTACCTGTCCAAGCCTTTCAACCCGGTGTTGCTCAGGGCCCGGGTGAAAACCTCGGTCGAGAGAAAACGACTGAGCGACCAAGTCGCGCTGCGCATGCGCCAGCTCAAGCGTCAGCATGAGGTTCTGGGTCAGGAACAGGCCAAGACCGAACAACTGCTGCTGAACATCTTGCCGCAAAAAATTGCCCAGCGGCTCAAGGCTGGCGAAGAAAGCATTGCCGATGCCTTCCCCAGCGTGAGCGTGCTGTTTGCCGACATGGTCGGCTTCACCGCCATGTCGCGCACCATGACCGCCAGTGCCTTGGTTGAAGTGCTGGGCAATCTGTTTTCCCGCTTTGACCTGATCACCGAAAAGCATGGTCTCGAGAAGATCAAGACCATTGGCGATTGCTACATGCTCGCCGGCGGCGTTCCCGAACCGAGCGATGACCATGCCCATGCCGCCGTGGATGCGGCCGTTGACATGTGCACCGCGCTCGAGGAGATGCACGAAAAAACCGGTGGGGCCTTGCGCATGCGCATCGGGATCCATTCCGGCCCCATCGTGGCGGGCGTGATTGGCCTGCGCAAATTCACCTACGACCTGTGGGGCGACACCGTCAACGTGGCCAGCCGCATGGAGTCCACCGGTGCCCCCGGTCGAATTCACGTTTCAGCCACCACCGCGGATTTGATCCGGAAAGATTTTCAGCTCGAGTCCCGAGGATTCATTGAAGTCAAGAGTCTGGGACAGGTCGAAACATTTTTTGTCAATGGACGCAACTGAACACTTGACCAACGGGCGGCCGCACAACCAGTTTGTGCTCACCTGTTGAAAACCAGAGGATGCCATGGCGCGACAACACATTCACCCCACCCAGAAAGAAAGGGTCATGCGAGACGATGATTTCATCGTCTCCAAGGCCGATCTCAAAGGTCGCATCACCTACAGCAACCAGATTTTTGCCGAGTTTTCCGGGTTTGATGAAAGTGAATACCTGGGCAAGCAGCACAACTTGGTGCGCCACCCGGACATGCCTCGCTGCATTTTCAAGATGCTTTGGCAGCACATCGAAAACGGCGAGGAGATTTTTGCCTTCGTGAAAAACATCTGCAAGGACGGCTCGTTTTACTGGGTGCTGGCCAACGTGACCCCCTCGCGCGACTTGCAAGGACACATCGTGGGCTATTACTCGGTGCGCCGCAAACCCAACCCGCGGGCCCTCGAAGTGATTGTCCCGCTCTACCAGGAACTCTTGCAGATTGAACAAAACGCCGGAAGCCGTGATGCCATCACCGCGTCCTTGACCCACATGCACAACCTCCTCCAAGAAAAGGGCGTGAGCTATGAGCGCTTCATCCTCGACCTCCAGGGGCTTTGAATTGAGCCCCTCGGTGCTGCTCGGGCTCTCGGGGGCCTTGGGCGTTGTGGGCGCTGCCTGGGCCCTGTGGCAAACCCCGGACAACCGCCTGCTTTGGGCGCTGTTGGCCGCCGTTGCGCTGCTGCTGGTGATGGGCATCCACGCTCAGCAACGTGAAGACGCTCAGCTTGCGCGCATGAACCGTGTTCTGGCCGAAGCTGCACGCGGCCAGCTGGAATCACGCATCACGCAAATTCCTGACGCAGGACGCCTGGTCGATCCCGCCTGGCGCGTCAATGAAATGCTCGACCAGATCGAAGCGGTTTTCCGCGAGTCGATGACGGTGGTCACGCGCATGGGATCTGGTGATTTTTCCCGCCAACCCCAGACGGCCGGCCTGCGCGGCCTTTATCCGCAAGTCCTGATGCAAATCGCCCAGGTCCAGAAGAACATGGACACCACCGTGCAGATGCTGAGCCAGAGCATGCGGGCCATGGCGCGGGGCGATTTCAATGTTCGCCTGTCGACCCAAGGGCAAACCGGTGAATTCCTGAACATCCTCAACGATGCGCGCACCACCATCGAGGTGCTGGACAAGCTGATCAGCGATGTGGTCCGTGTCATGGACGGTGTTTCGCGCGGGGACCTGAGCAACCGTGTTCACGCCGATGGTGAAGGTGCACTGGGCAAACTCAAGGACGACATCAACCAGTCCCTGCAGTCGCTGGGCCACTCGATGCACCAGCTGCGAGAAAACGCCCAGCAAGTGGCCGGCGCTGCCAACGACACCAGCACGGCCATTGGCCAGTTGGCCGATGGCGCCCAAAGTCAGACCCAGTTCATTGGCCAGATGGTCAATGCCATCCGCCAAACGCTGGCGGCTGTCAGCGACATCTCCTCCAACACCGAAGACGCCAGCCGCCAGGCCCAAGAGTCGACGACCATTGTCCGTGGTGGCCAGCAAAAAATGGTGCAAATGGTCGATGTGGTCAACGGCATCGCTTTGAGCTCCGAAAAGATCAACAAGATCACCGATGTGATCGAAAAAATTGCCAACAAAACCAACCTGCTTTCCCTGAACGCCGCCATCGAAGCCGCTCGTGCGGGCGAACACGGCAAGGGCTTTGCGGTGGTCGCGGACGAGGTGGGCAAGCTGGCCGCCAGCAGCGCCGACAGCACCAAAGAGATCGCCCAGTTGATCCAGCAAGCCAGCAAACAAGCCAAAGAAGCGGTGGTGGCGGTGCAGGAAGTCAGCACCGACATGGAGCGCATCGTCAAGACCTCGGTCCAGACCGATGGCATGCTGCAACGCATCTCCTCCGCGGTGGAGGAGCAAACGCGCATGATTCAGGAAATCAACACCAGCGTTGAAAGCCTAGAACACATTGCCCGCAGCAATTCGTCGGCTTCCGAAGAGCTGGCCGCAGCCATGATCGAGCTGTCCAAAGTGGCGGACTCCACCCGCCGCGAAATCACCAAGTTCAATACCTGAACTGAAGATGCCCAACACCATGGAACTGGTCCTTTTTGACATTCAGAGCAACCGCTTCGCACTGCGTGCGTCGGCGGTGAGCCAGGTGCTCGAGCCCTTGGCCATCACACCGCTGCCCTACGCCCCACCCGAGGTGGAGGGCCTGGTGAATGTGGCCGGTACCGTGTTGCTCAAAATCGATCTCGCCCTGCGTCTGGGCATGGCCGCTCGCACCGCCGATCGCCACGGCAATTTGATGGTCGTCATGACCGGCCACGAAAACGTGGCCCTGCAGGTTGACCGCGTTCACAACAAGATCAACCTCGACGAGGAACTGCTGACGACCTATGTCGATCCGGCCCAGCGCAACCTGGTTTGTGGTGAATTCACCCACAACGAGCGCATGGTGCTGCTGCTCGATGAACAGTCCTTGGACATGCGCAACATGGATGCGACGGGTGTGCCCGAGGGCGGCGGCGGTCTGATCGGCTTTGACTCGCAGGAAGACAAGCGCAGCGAAGCGATCGCCCTGTCCAACCTGGACATGGCCACCGTCACGGTCGAGGACAGCGATGAAACCTATGCCCTGCACATGGCCCATGTCCAGGAGATTGTTGAAATCGCCCCCCTGACCCAGCTGCCTGGCGCCAGCCCCGAAGTTCAAGGTCTGATGCAGCTGCGCGGCCAGGCTTTGTTGGTGGTTTCATTGGGGGGTTTGCTGGGCAGACCCCAAGTCGATGTCCCCCGGTTTGTGCTGGTGGTCAAGGTCCAGGGTTTGCAACTCGGTGTGAGTGTGACCTCGATTCTGGGCATTGAGCGCTATGCCCGGGACGACGTGCAGACCGTGGCGGGTGCCTTTGATGCCCAGCTGGAGGGTTACCTCAACGGTGCCGCTGCGCGCGAAGGTCACATGACCGGACTGCTGTCGATGACCGGTTTGCTGTCCCCCCAGGCCGTCGCCAATTACCAGCGTTTCTTGACCCAACAGACCTCCTTCATGCTCCACAACAACCACATCGCCCCCAGCGCGGTTCGACGCATGCTGTCCTTCCGATTGGGCAGCGAACGCTGCGCACTGCCACTTGGCATTGTGGACCGGGTCGAGGAATACAGCCCCAGTGTTGACCTGCCAGAAGGCGACAAAAGCCTCAGCGGCGTCATCCAAATCAAAGGGGAAATCGCGCCGGTGATCGATCTGCGCAACATGCTGGGCGTGCAAGCGCTTGAAACATCGTCCTATGTGGTTGTGCGCGTGGACAACGAACCCTGGGCCTTGATCGTCGACCGCATCGAGCGCGTCATCGACATCGAGGAACGCAACATCACGCCCGTCAGGAACCAACAAAACGACTACCTGAACGAAGTCGGCAAACTCGATGGCGAAATCATTTCATTGATCACGTTGGCACCTCTGACCCTGGCTGCCAAACGTCAACTGGCCTAAATACCGTGACCCAAGACAAAAAAGTCAACGACATGCTCACGCAGATGCGCACGGCGGTCGACACCGCCCGCAGCGTCACCTCTGCGGCCATGCCTGCCCCCGGATCGAGCAAAATGGGCACGCCGCCCGCTGCGCCATCGACCGGCATGTCGGCCTTCCACAAGCCTGCTGAAACCACCCAATCTCGTGCCCTGTTGCTGCTCATCAACGAGTTGATGACCGGCGTTGAAACCCGGTTCGGCATCAAGCCCGGCACCCTGGTCGAGCGCAAACTGATGCGGATTTTCAAAGACATGCCCATGGAAACCCTGCGTGACTGGGTCGAGAGCATGAACAACTGCTCCCCTGAGCATTCGGAGTGGCAGTCGCTGGTCGAAAACTTGACCGTGCATGAAACCTATTTCTGCCGCGACCCCGACCTGATGAACATGCTCGGCGACGAGATCATGCCGCACCTGTTGAGCCTGCGCAAATCGCAAAAGCAGCTGCAAATCTGGTCTGCCGCCAGCTCGACAGGCGAAGAGGTGTACGACCTGACCTTTTCGGCGCTGCGCGCCATGCAAAAGGCCGGTTATGCCCGGCTGTTTGAAGGCAAGCTCGTGCCCGAAGCCGGCTGGGGGGTGTTTTCGTTTGGCACCGACATTTCCAACCAGGCCTTGCGCACCGCCAAGGCGGCCATTTACGGCGACCTGGGCATGGGCTCGTTCAGAAACCTGCCCGACGACTGGAAAACCATGTTCGAGGATGTCAAGATCGCGCCGGCCAATGCCATGCCGGGCGTGAATTACTTCAAGATCCGCGAATGGGTGCGTCAATGCACCCGATTTGAACGCTTCAACCTGATGAACAACCGCCCACCCGTGATGGGCATGGATCTGGTCTTTTGCCGCAACGTGTTGATCTACTTTGAAGACCCGGTCAAAAAAGCCGTTCAAACCATGCTGGCCCGTGCCATGGCCCCGGGCGGCGTCTTGGTATTGGGCGCATCGGTGCAAATGCTGGTGCCCGCGTACTTCGAGTCCCGCCTGGGCAAAGGTGGCCCTTGGTACGTGAGAAATGACACCCGCGTATGATCAGATTGCTCATTTCTGACGACTCTGCTTTCATGCGCATTGCCATCCGCAAGATGGTTGAAAGTGAACCCGACATCGAAGTCGTGGGCGAGGCCAAAACCGGACAAATGTGTGTCGAAATGGCGCGCGAATTGCGTCCGGATGTGATCACCATGGATGTGGAAATGCCTGTGATGGATGGCCTGGAAGCCACCCGCCAGATCATGGCCAACACCCCCTGCCCCATCATCATGCTCAGCAGCCTGACCGAGCGCAACTCGGTGACCACCATCCGTGCCCTCGAACTGGGCGCGGTGGACTTCATTGCCAAGAAATCCTCCTTTGTGCAGCTGGACATTGTCCAGATCGGAGCCGACCTGATTGAAAAATTGCGCTACTGGGCCAAGAAAAAATCGCACGTCAGCACCCTGCGCAGCCTGGGTACCCCGGCGCCCGGCGCCAAGTCCATCGGCACACCCGCTGCCGAACGCCAGCTCAGGACCGTGCCCAACGGGACCGGTGCCGGTCTGGTCGTGCTGGCCATCTCCACAGGCGGGCCGGCAACGCTGCCCATGGTGCTCAAAAGCATGGGCCGGCTGGCTTGCCCCATGGTGATCGCCCAGCACATGCCCCCCATGTTCACCAGTGGTTTTGCCTCGCACCTGCGCAGCGAGAGCGGACTGGATGTCATGGAAAGCACCGATCAAATGGAACTCAAACCCGGCATGGTGGTGATCGTCAAAGGCGGCACCGATGTCGTGGTGCGTGAACCCTTTCCGGGCAAGCTGATGCTCTACCAGAAGACCGATCCCAACGCCGGCATTCACCCCAATGCAGACGTCCTGTTCCGCTCTGCGGCGGCCACCTCGTGTCCCGTCATTGCCGTGGTCATGACGGGCATGGGCAGCGACGGCATGCTGGGCGTCAAAGACCTGCTGGCCCGCAAAAATGCCCATGTCCTGGTGCAGGACCCTGAAAGCTGCATCGTGGATGGCATGCCGGCCTCCACACTCAACGCCGGACTGGCCAGTGCCGTCCTGGCGCCCACTGAGATTGGCACGCGCCTGTCCCGTTTGTGCATCAACCGCACAATTACCCCTTTTAAAACCGCTGTCTGATAGAGAACGCCCATGACCAAGAAACGCATACTCATTGTTGACGACTCCTTTGTGATGCGCGCCCTGTTGCGTGGCATCGTCACTTCGGATCCCGATCTGGAAGTCGCTGGCGAAGCCACCAACGGCCTGGAGGCCCTGCAACAAGTCAAAGAAATGGCGCCCGACCTGGTGCTGCTGGACATCGAAATGCCCCACATGGATGGCATCGAATGCCTCAAGCGCTTGCGCCTGATGAGCAAAGTCCCCGTGATCATCGTGTCGTCGGTGGCCCAAGCCGGATCGCCGCAAGCCATCGAAGCACGCAAGTTTGGTGCAGCCGAAGTCATTGCCAAACCCTCAGGCGCCATGAGTCTCGACCTCAATGCCAAAAAGGGCCATGAAATTGTGACGGCCTCACGCCGCGTTTTGGGCCTGTCTTGATTTGACAGGCGCTTGACTCGACACCAAGCTCGAAAGGAGTGCAGGACCGTGTCTGACGATTTTCTGGAAACCATCTGGGCGCAGTACGCAGTAGAGACCGAGGAGCACATTGAAAGCATCGAGTCCTTGCTGGTCAAGGCCGATGGCGAGTCGCTGAATGCAGAAGAAGTGTCCGGGCTGTTCCGGGCTTTTCACTCGCTCAAGGGCCTCAGCCGGGTCATGGAGTTGGGGGCCCTGGAAGCCATCGCCCACCGCAGTGAAGACCTGCTGGGCTTGGTGCGCGAAGGCCAGGCAGCCCTGGACAAAAACACCGTCGACCTGTTGCTGCGATCGCTCGACGCGATCAAGGTTTTGTGCGAAAAAGCCGTGGCCGAGCGTGCCGATGGCGAAAAACCCGTGGCCTTGCTCCAGGAGCTTGAGCGCGCCTTCAAAATGGTCAGTCAAGGCCAGGCCCTGACGGCCGCCCCGGCCCCTGCTCCAGCCCCAGCCCCCGCCGAACCGGACGCCAGCGCGCCCCCTGCCAGCGCCCCCGAAGCCGAGACCACGGCAGCCGTCGCCTCGGTCAGCGAACCGACCGAGCGCGCCAGCACGCCCCCGCCCGTGCGCAGCGAACCGGCCAAAGCCGCCGATGGCACCACCGACAACCGCCAGGTGGTGTTTTTGCGCCTGATCAGCAATGGGCTGCCCATTCTGGAGCGACTGGCCAATTCGATTGCCACCAAGCAAGACGGCGCCCAAATCCTGGCGGTGGCCAATGACATCCGCAAACCCTTGAGCTGGATGCTCAAGGGCTCGAGCAGCCTGGGCTATGCCGGCCTGGATGCTCGCATCGAGGAAATCATGCAGGCGCTGCCGGTCAGCGACCAGATCTCGCAGGCCGATGGCGAACGCATGGTGGACGTCATCGTGGCCTTTCTGGACGACCTCAAAACCCTGGGTGAAACCACCGGGGTGGATCTGGGCGGCGAATCATTGGCCAAGGTGCTGGCCCGCACCCTCAAGGAAAACCTGCTGCACCACCTGACCCAGGTCGACGAGTTGCTGCACACCCTGGAAGCACCCGGCGACACCCAGGATGAAGAATTGGCCAATCTGTTGTCCGAGCGGTTTTCGCGCATCAACGGCTACCTGTCTTCGCTCTATCCCCAGTCGCGCACCGATGTGCCCTTGTTGTTGGTTGACGCCTTTGCCCGTGCAGGTCGTAACCAGATGGGCATCTACAGCGAGGTCATCACGCTGTCACGCGATGCGCTGCAATTCATCCGTGACCTGCTTGCGGCCAGTGGTCGTCATCCCCTCAAACAGCCAGCCCTGCAGGCGGCCGATGAGCGACTGCACCAACGCATCCGCGACTACCTCTGGTCACACGACGACGCAGGCGACACCCCGGTGGACGCCGTGCGCCAGTTTGTCGCGTCGATGAACATTCCGCAGGCCCTGGCCGAGTTGCTCTCGCCCGACAACACCCGTGAGCTGATGGAATTGATTCAGGATGGCGCGCAAGCCTACCTGATCAAGGCCCACCTGGAATCGTCCGAGTCCGTGGCCACCGCCTTTCTGGAGTGGGTCCATGACAAAGGGCGCGTCATCACCAACCGCACCCTGATTGAGAACGACCTGAGCTGGTACGAGATGCTCTTTATCTCGAAGGCCGGCCGATCGTCCATTGAACAGGAATTGCGCCAGATCGACCAAGGCTCGGGCCATGTCCTGCTGCTGGGCGAATTGGGCAAAGACGGCAACAAACCCCAGGCCGCTGCCCCCAAAGCCGCTGCCCCCGCCACGCAGCCTGCTGCTGCGGCCAGCCCCAGCGCCGCCAAATCCAGCGCATCACCCGCCCCCGCGGCCAAAGCGGCTGCACCGGCGGCCTCTGCCGACAAGCCCCCTGCCCCATCGGCCGCACCTGCTGCCGCTGTGGCCGCCGTGCCAGCCTCGCCCAAAGAGCCTGGGCCAAGCAGCACCGAGACGGCTGCAACAGCCGCGAGCCCCAAAGCCGCCGCGCCTGCTGCGCGCTCGGCCACGCCTGCGGCCAGTGCCTCCTCCAATGTGATTCGGGTGCCGGGCGAAATGCTCGACCAGTTCATGAACCAGATTGGCGAAATGGTGCTGGTGCGTGGGCAGTTGGCCCACATCATTGGGGACCATCGGGTGCGCGAAGGCCTGCACCGCCTGCGACATGTCCAGGAGGACCATGTCAAGGACGCCCAGCGACAGTTCAATGAGCTGCAGCAACTGGCAGAAAATCTGGACGATCAGCTGCGCCGCTTGCAAGAGACCGATGCGCTGATTCAAGGGGCCCTGTCCCGCTTGCAAGACAGCGTGATGGGCTTGCGCGTGGTGCCTGTCGAATTGGTGTTCAAACGCTTCCCCCGCATGGTGCGCGATCTGGCGATGGCCCAGGGCAAGCAAATTCGCCTGGAACTGTTGGGCCAGGAAGTCAAGATCGACAAAGCCATGGTCGAGTCGCTGGCCGATCCGCTCTTGCACATGGTGCGCAACAGCGCCGACCACGGCGTGGAAAAACCCGAAGACCGACGCCAGGCGGGCAAACCCGAAGAAGCGGTCATCCGCATCCAGGCCGAACAGCAAGGCAGCCGCATCGTCATCCGCGTGGTCGACGATGGCAAGGGCATTGACCCCGAGCGGGTGCGCCGCAAAGCCGTCGAGCGGGGTTTGGTGAAAGAAGAAGACAGCCTGCAACTGAGCAAGGAAGATATCCTCAGCTTCATTTTCAGGCCCGCTTTCAGCACCGCCGATGTGGTCACTGAAACTTCCGGGCGTGGCGTGGGCATGGACGTGGTGCGCACCAGCGTCATGCGTTTGGGCGGCACCATCCACCTCGATTCCGAAGTCGGTCGCGGCACCACCTTCACCATGCAAATGCCCTTGTCGGCGGCTGTGCAGGAGGTGCTGCTGGTCAACACCGCCGACCAAACACTCGCCATTCCCGGCCGCTATGTGGCCGAGCTGGTCGAGGTCAGCCCCGACCAATACCAAACGGTCAAGGGCCGCACCGCCATTTTGTTGCGCGGCAATTTCCTGCCCATTGTCCGTCTCGAAGAGGTGCTGGGCTATGCGCCTGCCGAAGCCCAGATCCACCGTTATGTGGTGGTCCTGAGCGATGGGCAACGCACCCTGGGGGTGTCGGTCCACGAATTTGTGGGCCGCCAAGAGCTCTTCACCAAGGACATTCACCCCCGATTGGCGGCCTTGCCCGGTGTGGGCGGGGCCAGCATTTTGGGAGACGGTCGGGTGGTGCTGATCCTGGACGCCGCAGCCCTGTACCGCCTGGCGGAAAACCTGCAGACACCGTACCATCTGCCGGCCGCTGCCTGAGCCCTTGATGTGCCATGGCCCAGTACCTTCATATCCGTGTCGAAGACGTTGACCTCTTGCTGCCTGCCCTGCAGGTGCATGAGGTCATCAGCCTGGACATGGCCGCACGGTCCAGCGATGCGCATGCGCTGTGGCGCGAGCAAATCCTGACAAGTTGCGATCTGGGCCAGATTTTGCAACGCTGCCCTGCCCCGAAAAGCCGGGCCTATGGCGTGGTCTTCAGCCCTGATGAATCCGACGCGCTGCCGGTCATGATGTTGATCGATGACGTGTTGGGCCTGCGCAAGCCCAGAGCGGAGCAGTTACACCGGCTGCCAGGCGCGAAAACCGCTGCCCACCAATGGTTTGACGCCCTGTGGGTGGACAACGCACTGGGCTTGCGGGCCTATTGCGTGCGCACACCGCTGGAAGCCGGGTTTTTATCTGCCGGTGTCGCGGTCGCGCTGGACAGCGCCTCCCCTGAAAACAACCCTTCAGACGCCCCGGCCTGAGTGGGGCCCGGCCCGGCGTTCAGGCCGGGTTGTCGGGCTGTTCGTCTGACAGCCCGCCCAAATCCTCGTGCACATCGGCCTGCTTGTCGGCCTGGCTGAGTTCTTCGCGCAAGAACTTCAACACGATCACCTGGGCCTCATGGCCAATTTCTGAACGTGTGATCCAGTCGGCCAACTGCTGCATGGAGACGATGGCCTGCTCCGAGGACATCTCGGTGCGCTGGTATTTGGCACCGTACAAAAAAGCGCGTTCAGCAAATTTGATGGGGATGTACACCCAGATGTCCGACTTGCCAGAGCGCACCCTCTGGAACTCTTCGGCCTTGGGCAAGGCGGGTGCCGGGCCACCTTTGGCCGCGGCAAAGGCCGACATTTGTTGCCAATCGGCGGTTTTTTCTGCCCCGGCAATGAAGGTTTTGTCCAGGTGCGCGCAGCACAACAGGGCCATCCCCCTGCGCAGGTTTTGCATTTCCTCCGACTCGGATGTCGAGGTTGTGACTTTGTCATAGGCCTGCTTCGCACGCTTTTTCAGAACCTCTGACTCATCGGCACTCTTGAACAGCGAAAACATAAAACCCTGTGGTGTAGAAAAACTGGGCACAAACCCCGAACAAAGCGGCAGGCCCAGGCCAATTCGTGGTATGCAAATCGGACCTGTTGCGACAGTTCTATTATAAACATTCCTATCAAAAATGAACAATTTAAGGGCAGAAAATAGTTTTATCAAATTTATGGAAAGGGTTCAGCGGCAAGAATTTGCC
>Ga0256325_1000013_pt1 | contig 17252 bp, 15 predicted proteins | sample LawtaT_16_FD_186095 | JGI IMG/M metagenome (GOLD analysis project Ga0256325, IMG submission 186095) | Metatranscriptome of freshwater microbial communities from St. Lawrence River, New York, United States - Law_Law_RepC_8d (Metagenome... | ecosystem: Environmental > Aquatic > Freshwater > River ...
GGAAGTTTTGACAGTGGTCATGGTTTCTACACACCAAGCAAAAAAGAGACCAGGTACCCCGCACCCCACCATCGCCCTGCTGACGTCTTGCCATGAGCACCGCCCTCACCCCTTTGTCAAGCTTGCCCGCTTTGACCATCTCCGATCCCATCGGCATCGGGACGGGCATGGGTGCGGGCAAATCGGGGGACTTTCAACAAGCGCTGGTCCAGGTCACCCGCCAACACACCGTCCAGGTGCAAGAGGGCGACACCTTGATCGGCCTGATCAAAACGCACTTTCGGCAAAACCAACAGCAACTGAGCGAACCTCAGGCCATGCGGCTGGCGCAACAAGTGGCCACAAGCCATGGCATCCGCAATCCAGACCTGATCCACCCTGGCCAGGTGATCCGCCTGGGCGAGCTCAAGACCCAAGGGGCTTGGCAGGCCGCCGCCCCCGGGCCCCTGGAGTTGAACGCCCGCCAGTCACAGGATATCTGGCAACTGAATCAGGCGCGCAGCCAGACCCCGACCGCCAGCGCCCTGGCGGCCAGAGCCGCCCAATGGCCCCACGCCCCCTCTGCCAATGAGGCGCATGGGGTGCTCGACCGGACGCTCGCGCGCGCTGTCGACAAAGGCTTTGTCTCCGCCAGCGAGGTCCCTGCCGTCAAAAACAAGGTGCTGGCCTTGGCCGAACGCTACAACTTTCAACCCGATGACTTTGCACGCCTGACCCTGATGGAAAGCGGCGGCATGAACCCGCAGGCGAGCAACGGCAACTGCCACGGCATCATCCAGTTTTGCGATGGCCCCAACCGGGGTGCCGCCGCGGTGGGCCTCAAGGACAACCCCCGTGCCATCCTCGGCATGGGTTTGCTCCAGCAGCTGGACCTGGTCGACCGCTACTTTGCGCAGGCCGGACTGCGTGTCAAAGGCCCTCCCTTAGGGCTGGACGACCTGTATCTGACCGTGTTGACCCCGGCCGCACGCCAGGAAACCCGGCCTGACGCCCCCCTGTCCATCGCGGGCCCTCAGGCGCGGTATTTGCACATCGGCCAGGACACCCGCAACCCCATCACCCGCAACTCCATCCTGTCCGGCCTGAACCAACTGACGCAAAACCTGCTGGGTCAGCTTGCGCAGGCGCCCCAAGCCCTGGCCACACCGGCCGGCCCCAAAGTCAACTTGGCCAGGCTGTACGACGAAGTGGCCCAAGCCCAGACCCTCACACCACGGTGAGCAGCGGCAAGGTCTTGCCGCCCTGCGGCCAGGACGACGATGGATTGCCGCTTTGACCGGTCAGATGCGATGGCCACCCCGGCAAATCCCCGAAAAATACTTGGCACAGCTTTTGCTGATATCGACTGAGGAAAACATAACTTGAGGGCTCTGCGTCAAAAGATTGACGGATGGCCAGGCTTAACCCCTTCACCCGCACAGGAGTTGAAATGAACTTGTTGAACAACGCGCTCGGTGTGCATGAACGCGCATTGAACGTCAAAAGTCGGCGGCTCGAAGTCCTGGCGCAAAACATTGCCAATGCCGACACCCCTCACTTCAAGGCACGCGACATCGACTTCAAGTCCGTGATGAACGCCGCCCAGCAAGACAACGCCATGAAATCGACCCAGCAGGGCCATTTCGCGGTCGGCCAGGGGCTCGATGCCGACGGCCTGCGCTACAGAACCCCATTCAACACCTCCTTTGACGGCAACACCGTCGAGATGAGTGTGGAGCAAGCCCAATACGGTAAGGCCGCCGCTGACTACCAGGCCACCCTGAACTTTCTGGAAAGCCGGGTCAGCAGTCTGCGCAAAGCCTTGAGAGGAGACTGATCATGAGCATGGACAAGATTTTCGGCATTGCCGGCACGGCCCTCAACGCCCAGCTGACCCGCATGAACTCCACGGCCTCTAACCTGGCCAATGCGGGCACCGTCTCCACCACCGAAAAAGACGCTTTCCGGTCCAAACGTCCCGTGTTCAAAGCCTTGATGACTGAGGAGATGACACACCCAGGCGCGGCTTACCAAGGTGGCGTGAAGGTGGACCGCATGGCCGATGACACGGCACCACCGCGGCGCGTGTCCGACCCCAGGAACCCCTTGGCCGACGAGGACGGTTACGTCTACCAGTCGAATGTGAGCGAAGTCACCGAGATGGTCGAAATGATGGCCGCTGCCCGCTCCTACCAGAACAACGTGGAAGTGATCAACACGGCGCGTCAGCTGATGATGCGCACGCTGGACATCTCCAAAGCCTGATTCGAAAGCAGCCCATGGCCACCGACACCGTCACCTCATCCAGCCTGCTCAAGAACGTCACGCGCTTCGAGGACATCAAGGACAAGCCGAAAAAAAGCACCGAGGAAATGGGCAAACAGGATTTCCTGACCTTGTTCACCGCCCAACTGCAAAACCAGAACCCACTGGATCCGGTGAAAAACGAGGCCTTTGTGGCCCAACTGGCCCAGTTCTCGCAGCTCGAAGCCTTGACCAACATGCAAACCTCGTTGGACAAGTTCGTCACCTCCATGTCTGCCGAACGCATGCTGGGCAGCGCCGGGCTGATTGGCAAAAAAGTGTCGATCGCGGACGCACCGACCCAACTCAATACCGGCGGCGACATTTCGGGCAGCATCGACTTGCCCACCGGCGCCAGCGGGGTGCAGATCAGCGTGACCGATGCCCAGGGTCGCTTGGTGCGAGAGATGATTGAAGGCCCGCAGCTGCCGGGCAGCATGCCCATCGTCTGGGACGGCAAGGACGCCGCCAACAAGCCTGCGCCGTCCGGTCTGTACCGCCTGAGCGCCACCGCGGTGGTCAATGGCCAAACCAGCCAGGTCCCTGTCAACACCCTCTCCACCGTTCGATCGATCGTCAGCAACCCCACCGACGGCAGTGTCAGTGTGGAAGTCGACGGCGGTCGCTCCATCGCACTGACCGACGTCAAACGGGTCGGCCTCTGAGCACGACCCCACCCATTCACCCATTCATCCGCCTCACCCAACGCATCACAGGAGCCTTCCAGCATGTCGTTTTACACCTCACTCACCGGACTCAACTCGGCCACCGCCCAGTTGGCCGTCACGTCCAACAACATCGCCAACGTGGGCACCTCGGGCTTCAAACGTTCACGCGCCGACTTTGGCGACATTTTTTCGACATCGCCCCTGCAAAAATCGTCCAGCAACATCGGCCAGGGCGTTTCGCTCAAGCAGGTGAGCCAGGAATTCAGCCAGGGCAATATTTCCACCTCGGGCAACTCGCTCGACCTGGCCATCACCGGTGACGGCTTCTTCCCGCTCAAGACGCCCGATGGCCTGCAGGACGTTTACACCCGCAACGGCTCCTTCACCTTGAATGACCAGAACAACGTGGTCAACTCCACCGGCCAACGGCTGATGGCAGCGTCGGTCGACTCGTCCGGCAAAGCGGACTTGACCGACCTGAACGCCCTGACCATTCCCCCCAAAACAGCGGGTGAAGCGGTCGAAACCACACAAATCCAGTTGGGCCTGAACCTGCCCGCCGACTCGGCGGTCATCACCGCCGACTTCGACCGCACCAACGCCAGCACCTACAACAAGAGCACCGCCCTGACCGTCTACGACAGCGGTGGCAACGGCTACCTGGCCACCGTCTATTACGTCAAGACCCAGAACGCCAGCCAGGAAAGTCCGTTCTCCAAATGGCAAACCCACTTCTTTGTGGGCGACACCCGAGTCAAACCGGCCCTGCAACAGGCGACAGACACACTGGGCTCCGACCTGTTTGTGAACAAATACGGCGATGTCCTGCCCAAAACCGACTCGCGCGTCATCCCCAGCTCGGGCACCACAGAGATGTACTCGCTGGACCAGCTCACCGACATCCGCCAATCCTCTCCGGCAAAAGCGATGGGCGCCCCCTTGGCCTCTGCCAACTTCAGCAATGGATTGCTGCGCAACGATGTCGCCGCATCCACAGCTGACAACATCAAGAACAAAGTCACCGCCACGGGCACAGTGAATTTCAAGATTTCTGTCGATGGTTCTACCCCACAAACCATTTCTTACACCCTGGTGCCCGGTGACAATGACCCGGAGACTCTGGCCAGAAAACTGGAAGTGGCGATCAACAACGCCATGGCCGTGGCCGCCGAAACGCCTGCCGTTGCAGCGGTCCCCGCCAACCCCAGCGCGACCCCGCCCGTGCAGGGCTCACCTGCCATTCCGGCCAAACCCAATACGCGTTACGGCATCACCGTCTCTTTTGACCCCGATACGGCCAGATTCTCCATCGCATCCGGCACCACCGGTGACGAATCCAGCATCACGGTCAGCGAAGCAGACCCCAAGTCACTGAGTTTGTTGGGCCTGGGCGGCGCAAATGCCTCTTTGGCCGTCACCGCATCGCCCAACGATGCGCTGCGCGGCAAACCCAGCGAACCCGCTGTGTTGCGCGGCGAGACCATGACCATCAACACGGCCAAAAGCATCTTGGTCACCTCATCCAACAAGGATTTCTTTGTCTCGGTGGATGGCATTGCCAAAAAAGTGGAAATGGCCTACCCCACCACGTACACCAACATCGACTCCTTTGCCAAAGCCTTGCAAGAAGAGATCAACAAAATCGTGGACACGGACACCGGGCGCAAAGTGTCCGGCGTGACCGTGAACTTTGACACCAAAACCAAACAACTGGTGTTCACCACCGCCACCACCGGTGACAACGCCTCCATTCAGGTGACCGGCACTGCCGACTGGGGTCTGGCCAACACCGACATGCAATTTGGTGCCACCACCACCTGGAAAAAATTGGCCCAATTCACCGAGAACGGCGCCTTGCAGTTCGTCAAGAACGGGGTGCAAACGGAAGATGGTGACGGCCTGTCCACCAAAACCGAATGGTGGCCTGTTTATCTGGACCGGGGTGAGTTGAGCTTTGACCTGACGGGTAAACCCACCTCGCCCCTGACCGGCATGCCCTTCGAGACGGCCTTCTTGCAAGGCGGCAAGGGTGCGTTGACCATGTCGATTGACTTCACCAAATCGACCCAGTACTCCAGCGCATTTGCGGTCTTGTCCCAGTCCCAGGACGGCGCCCCTGAGGGCGAACTGATGGGCCTGAACATCAACCCCGACGGTCTGGTGAACGCCACCTACTCCAACGGCTCGCAGGTGTCGTTGGGCAAGATCGTGCTGGCCAACTTTTCCAGCCCTTCCGGTCTGCGCCAGGTGGGTGACGCCAGTTACCTGTCGTCGGCATCGTCCGGCATGGCGAAGATCGGTGAAGCGGGCTCGGCAGGCTTTGGTTCGATCCGCGCCGGTGCGACCGAACGCGCCAACGTGGACCTGACCCAGGAACTGGTGGACCTGATCACCGCACAGCGTAACTTCCAGGCCAACGCCAAAGCGATCGAGACCAGCAGCACCATGACCAGCGCCATCATCAACATCCGTTCTTGATGCCCGCCAGCTCCCCAAACTGAACGCAAGACCAAAACGCCATGGACCGCCTCGTTTTCACATCCAACGCCACGATCAAGGAGCAGGCGATGGTCCGCCAGGTGCTGATCAACGACCTGGCGAACGTCTCCACCGTCGGTTTCAAAAGCAGTTACGACGTCGCCTTGCAATCGGTCAAGGTCCAGGGTGCCGGTTTTGACACCCGCTACCAGGCCCAGTCCATTGCACGCGATTTGATTCGCATGGACGCCGGACCGGTGATGGCCACGGGCCGTCCGCTGGACGTGGCCATGGCCGATGGGGCGGTGCTGACCGTGCAGGGCCCCGATGGGGTGCAGGCCTTCACCCGCCGCGGCGACCTCAAGGTCAACATCCAGGGGCAACTGGAAAATGGCTCGGGCCACTTGGTGCTGGGCGAAAACGGCCCCATCACCGTCCCGCCGGGCTTGATGGTCAACGTCAACGTGGATGGCAGTGTTTTTGCACGCAACCCGGCCCAAGAAGGTGCCGCCGCAGACGTCCTGATCGATCGACTGAGGTTGCGCGATGCATCGTCGGTCAGCCTGGCGCGCCGCGCGGATGGCTTGTTCAAGGTCGCCGACAAACCCGACGGCACCGACATCGAAGTCTCTGGTCTGGAATTGAGGGTGATCCCTCAGGCCCTGGAGAGCAGCAACGTCAGCGCCATCGAGGCCATGACGCGCTTGATGGACCAGTCGCGCAGTTTCGAAACCCAAATCAAGATCATCAAGGAAACCAAGTCGCTCGACGAGTCGGGCTCTTCCATGATGAAACCCGCCTAAGACCCAATAAGACAGGAACCTTCCCATGGACGCCTCAATGTGGATTGCCAAGACCGGCCTCGACGCGCAACAAACGCGCATGTCGGTCATCTCGAACAACCTGGCCAACGTGAACACCACCGGCTTCAAGCGAGACCGCGCCAGCTTTGAAGACATGCTCTACCAGAACCTGCGCCAACCCGGCTCACAAGCCGGTGCTGAAACGCAAGTGCCCACCGGCCTGATGCTGGGCACGGGGGTGCGCATTGTCTCCACCGAAAAAACCCACACCCAGGGCAGCATGGTCACCACCAAAAATGCGCTCGACATGGCGGTTCAGGGTTCCGGCTTCTTCCAGATCACCCAGACCGACGGCACCATCGCCTACACCCGGGATGGCAGCTTCAAGCTGTCCGCCACGGGTCAGCTGGTCACCGCCAACGGCTCGCTGCTGCAGCCCGGCATCACCATCCCGCCCAACGTGGCCAGCATCTCGATTGGCCAGGACGGCACGGTCTCGGTCGAGACCGCCGCCGGCGGTGGCGCCGAAGTGATCGGACAGATCCAGATCGCACGCTTTCCGAACCCGGCGGGCCTGCAGTCGATTGGTCAAAACCTGCTCAAGCAAACAGCGGCCAGCGGCGCACCGGTCGTGGGTCAACCCGGACTCGAAGGCGCTGGCCAGTTGATGCAAGGGGTGCTGGAAGCATCCAACGTGAATGTGGTGGAAGAAATGGTCAACATGATCGAGACCCAGCGCGCCTACGAGATCAACTCCAAAGCCATCTCGGCCGTGGACGGCATGCTGCGCTTCTTGAACAACAACATGTGATGACCGGCATGAAAACCACACATTTCCCCGCCCTCCGACTGCTGCTGGCCTGCCTGGCCCTGGGCTTGACCGCCTGTGGCACCGCGCCCGTGGCCATGAAACATTCGCCGGAGTTTGCGCCCGTGTTGCCCGTGGCTGTCCAAAGACCACGCGAAGCCAGCGGTGCCATTTTCAACGGCCGACACAGTGACAATTTTTTCGGCCGCAGCAGCAACTTCCGGGTGGGCGACCTGATCACGGTCGTGCTCAAAGAATCTTCGGAAGCCAACCGCAAACAAGAGGGCAACGTCAACCGCACATCTTCCAATGACGTCATCCCCGCTGGACTGACCACGGCGGTGTCGGGACTGTCTTTGCCCAAGCGGATTTTGGGCACCACCCTGGACGGCGTCCTGAGTGGCGTCAACCTCAACCAAGCAACGGTCGACAGCAAGGGCATTGGTGAAGCCACCCAAAACGCCAGCATGGAGGGCCAGGTCACTGTGACGGTGGTCGAAGTTTTGGCCAACGGCAATTTGATGGTGCGGGGCGAAAAACAACTGGCGTTCACCGAAGGCACTGAAATCATCCAGGTCAGCGGCATCGTGCGCCCCGCCGACATCTCGCCCAACAACATGGTGCTGTCCCGGCGTCTGGCCAATGCCCAGATTTCCTACAAAGGCACGGGCGACATGGCCAATGCCTCCAAAGCGGGCTGGGGCACCAGTGCGCTGTTCAAACTCTGGCCGTTTTAAGTCTTGAGAAACACCATGACATCCCGACTTCTTTCGATTTTTTTGCTGCTCAGCCTGTGTGGCTCCGCCTGGGCCGACCGGGTCAAGGACCTGGCCTCTGTGGCCGCGGGCCGCAGCAACCAACTGATTGGTTACGGCCTGGTGGTGGGTTTGCAGGGCACGGGTGACGGTGCCACGGTTTCCTTCACCACCCAAAGCATGAAATCCATGCTCAGCCGCCTGGGTGTCAACATCGATGGCCCCTTGTCCGACTTTGAATCAGGCGGAACCAGTGGGCGTCTGGACATCCGCAACGCGGCCGCCGTCATGATCACCGCCGAGTTGCCCGGTTTTGCCAAGCCAGGTCAGAAAATTGACATCAATGTGTCCGCCATTGGACGCGCCACCAGCCTGCGTGGGGGCAACCTGCTGATGACCAGCCTGCGGGGCGTGGATGGCGAGGTCTACGGCATGGCCCAGGGCGCCCTGAACACCACCGACATCGACAGCAGTGCGGCCGGCTCCAAAGTCAGCATCGGCGTGCCCACCTCTGGCCGCATCCCCAACGGGGGCACCGTCGAGCGCATCGTGGAAAACCCATTCGAAACCTCTGAATACGTGGTGATGAATGTGCGTGAAGCCGACTTCACCACGACCACGGCGATTGTCAATGCCATCAACAAAAACTTTGGCGATGCCACAGCGCGCGCCATCGACGGGATGTCACTGGCCGTTCGGGCCCCCACCAACATGTCCCAGCGCGTGGCTTTCATGAGCATGGTGGAGAACCTGGACGTGGTGCCGGGTGAACCGCCGGCCCGCGTGGTGGTCAACTCCCGCACGGGCACCGTCGTGATCAGCCGCAATGTGCGTGTGACCGCCTCGGCTGTGGCCCATGGGACCATCTCGGTGGCCATTGCCGCCACCAACGAGGTCTCTCAGCCCAACGCCATGGGCCAGGGACAAACCGCAGCGGTCGAAAACGCCAACATTGAAGTGCGGGAGCCGAAGAACCCCATGTTCCTGTTCCAGCCGGGTGTGGATTTGCGCCAGGTGGTGGACGCGGTCAACCAGGTGGGTGCCACGCCTTCCGCCCTGATTGCCATCCTGGAAGCCCTCAAAAGCACCGGCAGCCTGCGGGCCGAACTCATCATCATCTGATCCGACGCTGGCTGAACCCATGAACGACATCACCTCCAGCAGCACCTATCTGGACTTCAGTGCCTTGACGCAACTGAAGGGTGATGCCGCGCGTGACCCCGGCAAGGTCATCCGCAAGACCGCCGAACAATTTGAAGCCTATTTCATCCAGCAAATGATGAAAACCATGCGCGAATCCATCGAAAAGAGCGATCTGATCGAAGGCGGCAACATGGACATGTACCAAGACCTGATGGACAAGGAAGTGTCCTTGAGCATGGCCAAACGCGGGGGCATGGGCCTGGCCAACATGCTCGAGCGTCAAATGCTGCAGACCCAAGCACTGAGCACACAAGAGGCCCTGCAGATGCGCCAGCCCACCGTGGCCCCGCACCTGCCGCTGAACCCGACCCGCGAGCCCATGACCCTCAAACCTGCGGCCATCGAGGCCTACCAGCTTGAGCGTCACAACGGCTTCAAGCTCAAAGGTCAGCCATGAGTGATTTGCTCAGCATTGGCAGCTCAGGGGTCACCGCCTACCAGCGGGCACTGTCCACGGTGTCCAACAACATTGCCAACGTCAACACCGAGGGCTACACCCGGCAGGACGTGTCGCTCACGGCCAATTTGCCGCGTCAAATCGGCAACAGCTACCTGGGCACAGGTGCCCGCTTTGATGCGGTGCAACGCCAATACGACGCCTTTGTCGAGTCCAACCTGCGCAACAGCAACAGCGACTTGCAAAGCCAAAAGCCCCTGCTGTCCTACGTCAACCGACTGATCGATGTCATGGGTGACGAAAGCATCGGTCTGACCACGGCGATGAATTTGTTCTTTGAGTCTTCGCGTGACCTGGCCAGTGACCCCGCCTCGGTCGTCTCCCGCAGCATCTTTTTGCGCGATGCGGACGGCCTGGCCGCGCGGTTTCGGCAACTGGCCGGCCAATTCGAGTTGCTCGACAACGAGACCCGCCAATCGGTCGAAACCGATGTCGGCCAGATCAACGCGCTGTCTGAGCAGCTGGCCTTGATGAACAAACAACTGGCCAAGCACAGCTCGACCGCCAGCCAGCCCTCGGAACTGCTCGATCAGCGCGATTTGCTGCTGCGCGAAATTTCAGGTTTGATTGCCGTCAAAACCCGTTTTGAACCCAACGGTGCTGTGGTGGTCAGCGTGGGCGACACCCTGGACCAGGGCATCCTGGTCAAGAACAACATTTCACGCGACATCACCGTGTCGAGTTCCAGCATCGAGCCTGGAAAAATTGAATTTTCGATCGATGCCTACGGCAAGCCTGAAACCATTCCCGGCATCGTCAGCGGAAAAATTGGCGGGGTCATGAGTTTCCGCGACCAGGTGCTGAACCCGGCTGCGGATGCGCTTGACAACCTGTCGGCCACCCTGGTCAAAGAAGTCAATGCGGTGCACCGCGAAGGTGTCGATGCCGAGGGCCTGCTGGGGGGTGACCTGTTTGGCTTCAAAGCAGAACAGCCCGGCAAAGCCTTGGGCATGAACTTGCTGATCCAAGATGCCAACCGCGTGGCGGCTGCAGGCCAGTTCAGGGTGATCGACGACCCCCTCAACAGTGGCACGGCACAGGCCCGGATTTCTTACCAGAGCCCCCAATACGGCGGACCCAGCGGCTTGCAGGGCGACCTGGCGCTCGGCCTCAAGCCCCAGTTGGGTGAAACCAATCTCAGAATTCAGGCCGGGATCGGCTACAGCCATGTGGGCGCCGTGGCTGCAGGCACGCAAAACCTGGCCCTCACCTTGGTCAACCCCAGTGCCACGCAGCAGCTGCAGGTCATGACCCGCGATGGCCGTCACCTGATTGGCAGCCCGAACCTGAGCAACACGCTGCAGACGAGTCTGGTTCAGTCCAGCAACGGCATGGAGCCAGGCGCCACCTACGATGCAGGCATGCTCAATGCCAGTGGACTGTTGCGGTACCGCGAAGGTGTTCTGACGGCCGTTGCCCATCCCGGCAAGGCCACACCGGCACAACTGAGCGGCGGGGTATTTCCCAGCAACTTCACCGCGCCGAATGCTGGCATCCCCAAAAACACCTTCGAGATCAATGGACGCGGCCTGCCCGAACTCAAAATCGGTGGTGGCCCGATCTCACTGAACGATGTGGTGTCCTGGATCAATGGCAGCCAGTCCAATCTGCCCTTCAACGACCAAGTGGTGGCCATGGCCACCGCAGATGGTCGTTTGCAGATTTCTCGACCTGCCAGCAACAGCACCGATGGGATTGAACTCAAGCTGGGTGCCAATCCCGGGTCCAACAACTTGTCCATGCTGGGTTTTTCCGCCAGCGACACCTCGGTGCGGGCCAATCCTGTTCCGCCGGCACTGGCGGTGCTGGCTGGCGGTCTGTTTCCGGATATTCCCACGAGCGACAACATTGCGGCCGGCACCTTCAGCATCGATGGCTACCCTTTGCCCGCACTCGACCTGGCGAGCAGCCCGCTGACCCTGACGCGTGCCGTCGAGTGGATCAACACACCGGGGATACCGGACATTCGCGCCCGGGGCGTGGATGGACGACTTCAGCTTGAGCGCATCGACAATGACGGGACCAAGTCCATCACCTTGAGTTTGGGCCCGCAGGGCCAAGCCCGGGATCTTGAGCGCTTGGGTTTCGCAGGAAGCACCCCTTACCTCGACATGGATATCTTTGTGGGCGCCTTCGCCCCGGTGACCCAGCTCGTGGAATTCAACCCGGTCAACGGCAGCCCTATGCCCGCCGTCGCCGCCCCCGCTGTCCTCAACAGCCGCCCGCTGAGCAGCAACTGGACGCTGCCGACCAGTTTGCCCGCGGGCGCGATCACCCTCAACGGCATCAGCCTGGGCGCTTTGCCTTCGGGCAACCTGGAGGCTGTCGCCACCTGGATCAACAACAGCCAAACTTCCTTGCCCACCGACCGGGCCATCACCGCGAGTGTGCGCGATGTTCAAGTGCTGGTGGCTGGCGTGAGCCAAACCTTCAAGCAACTGGAATTGAAACGCGCCGCCACCAACACCAGCGATGACATCCGTCTGGGCATGGGCCCCAACGGCAAACCGTCCGACCTCCATGGCCTGGGCTTTGACACCACCTTGTATGTGCAAGGCAGCGCCACCGACGACCTGCTGATCTTTGTGACGGACACCGGTGGCACCGATTCGCTCGCCCGCCTACAAGCCACCACGACCGGTCAAAGTGGCAGCCTCAAGCAGTTCCTGCGCGAGAGCCCGCTGGAGGTGCGTTTCATCACCGACACCCGCTACGAGATCGTCGACAGCCGCACCGGCAGCTTGCTGGCCGAACGCCAGCTGTTGGCAGATGCCAACTCGCCGATCCCGAGCATTCAGTACCGGGGACTGAAGCTCGAGTTCTCGACCTACCCCAAGTCGGGTGCCCGCTTCACCATCGACGGCAACGCCGACGGCATCGGCAACAACGAGTCCATGCTCAAGATGGTGGAGCTCGAGAACGCCAGGCTCATGCCCGGTGGCCTGACCATCACCGAGGCCTACATTGAACGGGTCAACCAGGTGGGCAACGTGGCGCGTCAGGCCGCCATTTCCGAGCAAGCCCTGGAAGTGGTGTACCAGCAAGCCCAGGAAGCCCGCGACAGCATCAGCGGGGTGAGCCTGGACGAAGAAGCTTCTGCGCTGGTTCGCTTCCAGCAGGCCTACCAGGCCAACGCCAAGGTCATGCAAACCGGCATGGCGCTGTTTGAGAGCATTCTGCAAATCCGTTGAGGTCAGGCACGATGAAAATTTCCACCTCTTTCCTGTTTGAACGCGCCACCGAGCGGATGAGCACCATCCAGAACAAACTGGCCACCACCCAGGCCCAGATGGCGGTTGGCAAGCAAATCTTGTCGCCCAGCGCAGCGCCCGATCAGGCCGCGGCCATCCAGCGGCTCAAGGGCGAAGTGCAGCGGCAGGAAAGCCACATGCGCACGCTGGACGTGGCCATGCGCCGCTACACCGCCGAGGAGACCGCCTTGTCGGCCTCCAATGACATCCTGATCCGCATGAAGGAGCTCAGCCTGCAAGCGGCCAACGAGACCATGGGCCCGGGCGACCGCAAAACGATTGCCGTGGAGATGGAAGCCTTGCGTGACCAGTTGCTGAGCCTGGGCAACACCCGCGATGACAGCGGCAATTACCTGTTTTCAGGCACCCGCGTGAACACCCCCGCTTTTGTCGAGAATGCCGACGGCCAGGTGGTCTACCAAGGGGACCAGACACAAACCCGCATCCCTGCGGGCGTCGAGCGCAGCGTGCAATTCACCCGGGCCGGCACCGATGTGTTCAGCCGCGTGGTCCGCGATGACGGCACGAGTGTGGGATTTTTCGACGCCCTGGACCAAATGATCGACGGGATCAAAACCGATCAGCCCACGCAAATTCGGCAAGGCATTCCTGACCTGATCCAGATGCACGAGAACATGACCCTGTCTCAGGCCAAAAACGGCTCGGACCAGACCGTGGTCCAGTCGCAACTGGATGTGCTGGATGAAACGGCCTTGCGCCTCAAGTCCACCCTCTCGGAAATTGAAGACCTGGACTTTGCCGAAGCCGTGACCCGCATGAACAAGGAAATGATGGCCCTGGAAGCGGCCATGGGCAGCTTTGCCAAGATTTCTGGACTCTCGCTTTTTGACTACGTGAGGGGCTGAACCTGTCGATCACTTGATTTTGCCGGCATGGTGCCGACTCATTGAACGAACCAGCCACCCCACCCCACCGGACCCACCCACCCCATGGCCACCAGCAGCATTGTTCAGACCCTCGGTGCCGGCTCCGGCATCGATGTCAAGAGCCTCGCCCAAAGCCTGGTCGACGCTGAAAAAATACCCCAAAAAGAGCGGATCGACGCCAAGATTACCGAAACCGAGGCAAAGATCACCGGCTACGGCGCCGTCAAATTCGCCCTCTCCGAGCTGAAAAACGCCTTTGCCAAAATCAACGACGCCAGCGATTTCAACTCCATCCAGCCGAGCAACACCCAAGCTGCCGCTTTCAGCATCACGGCCAGCAACACCGCAGAGGCCGGCAGCTACAGCATCGAGGTGCTGCAAACCGCCTTGGCCCAGCGCACCGCCAGCGGCGTCTTTGCCCAGCGCAACACCGCCCTCACCAGTGCCAACGACGCGCTCACCCTGCAACTGACGATTGGCGCTGGCAGCGCGCAATCGATCGAGGTCAACCCGGTCGACCCCGCCACTTCCACCAGAGCTGTTGCGACGCCCGCCTCCATCGTGAGTGCCATCAACGGCGCCAAGCTGGGCGTGACCGCCCAACTGATCGACACGGGCAATGGCCATCAAATTGTGCTGTCGGGCCAGCCAGGCCATGCCCATCGCTTCCAGATGAGCGGCACCATCGCCAGCACCGCCACCATCGAAACGGACGACCCGTCCGACCCCTCCGTGGCCTTTGTGGCGAACGCGGAAGCCACCGCCTCAGCGGTCCAAGCGGTTTTCGACTCCGCGGGAACCACCACGACCGTGGCGCTGGTGAAAAACAACCAGGGCAAATGGGTTCTGCCCGACGGCACAAGCAGGCCCGATGGCACCGTCACCCTGAGTGCGCAAAAGCCGATTTTTAGCCAATCACTGCAGACCGCCACCGACGCCAGTTTCAAAGTCAACGGGCTGTCCATCACACGGGGCAGCAACACCATCAACGATGTGATCGATGGCGTCACACTGGACTTGTTCACCCAGACAACGGGTGCGGCCCGGATGGACCTGAACCGCGACACGGCCGGCATCAAGGGCAACCTCAAAGGCTTGGTCAGCGCCTACAACGATTTTGAGGAAACCCTGAAAATCCTGGGTGACAGGGCCAGTGAGGTCGAAGACTTTGGTGGCGCACTGGCCGGTGAAAGCCTGCTGCAATCGGTGCGCAGCCAGGTGCGCGCCCTGGTCACCAACACCTCGAACACCCCCGGCAGCAGCATCAAGGCGGCGCGGGATGTGGGCTTGACGCTGGACCGTTACGGCAGGCTCAATCTGGATGAATCCAAACTGGATGCAGCCCTGCAAAACAACTTCAACCAGGTGTCGACCATGTTCACGGCAGGCACCAGCAACAAGAGCATCTACAGCCCGGCACCCGCAGGCTTGGCGGGCGAGGCCATGAAGAGCCTTGAGAAAATGCTGCTGTCCACCGGCCTGATCGACACCAAGACCAAAAACGCCACCGCCCAAATCGCCAAGCACAAGGAAGACCTCAAGGCCCTGGACAAGCGCATGGAAATGCTCATGAACCGCTACATCAGCCAGTTCAGTGTCATGGAAAGCATTGTGGGCGACAGCAACAGCGTGCGCGAAGGCCTCAAAGGAACCTTTGAGGGCATGAGAAAAGCCTACAGCAACTGAGTGAGCAAACGGTCAGGCTTTGCTCAGGCTTGTTGGCTCAGACGGGTTTTGATGGCCGACATCTGGCGCCCTTTGACCTTGTCAAGGCCCAACACCATGGCCGCAGGGCTGCTGAACAGCGCGGCGTGTTCCAGGAACAGCAGCCTGTTTTGGGGCAGCAGCAAACGTTCGGCAGCAGTCGGCTGGGTGGGGGCCCATTCGCGCGAGAGCGCGTGGGTCAAAGCCTCCTGGGTTTTCGGCAGGGTACTGGCCAGGATGTCCGCCTCTTGGACCAACACCGCCAAACAGTCCCGTTGCCCCAGATCGAAGGTCCGCGTGCGGACCTCTTGATGAAAGGATTTGACCCGGGAGGGGTCGGTCGCCAGGATGCAATGCGACAAGACATCGCGGTCCGCCGGATTCAGGCCGGCGGCGTCCATCAAGGGCTGCAAATCGGCCACGGCACGCGCCTCAAATTCGGATGGCGTCGAATTGGAGCCTCCAGGGTGCAAAAAGTCGTGCCCCGCCATGATGGCCAAGGCCAAGGCCGCCGTGGGCGCATGGTGCGAGCCTGGCAGATCCAAGGCCCGGCACGCCCGGATCAGATAGGTCATGCACACCAGGGTGTCTGCAACGTGCAAGCGGTTGTGGTACGCGGGTTCGGCACCTTGGGCGTGGCGTTGGGCGCCATCCCACTCCACCTGCCGGACCACGGCCTGGCCGAACTGGACCAGGGCCAGGGTGCGAGCGGTCGCACGGGGAACCCCCGGGTCCAATTGTTGCCAGGCCCGCTCAAACACCAACGGCAAGCCTGGCCACGCGGTCGGCCATGGACGTCTCAGATTCTGCAGGGCCGCATTGAGTTGCAGCAAGGTGGGCATGTCTGGCAAAACGGTGCGGGCATCCATGTCAGGCTTTCGAACGAATGGCATTGTGCATGTTCTGCTGCAACATCATGGCCTCGAACACGGCGGTCAGGATGGGAGAGGCTGTTTTGAGCATGCCCCGCAAACCCTCTGCCGTGATTTCGAGCAACACGGTCGGCTCACCCGCCAAGGCGGTGGCGCCACGGATGCCGCCTTGCAGCATGGCCTGCTCGCCAAAAGAGTCGCCTTCCCGCAGGGTGGCAAAAACAGCCCCCGTGTTCTTGTCTGCCATCTGAATGGCGCCCGATTGGATGAAATAGAGCTTGTCCGCAGGCTCGCCCGCATTGAACAGCACGGCCCCCGCTTCCAGTTTGATTTCGTCAAAGGACGTCATGACAGCACCGCCGGCGGTGTGGTCAGCTGCAAGGTGCGCATGACCGTCGATTTCAGGATGCCCTTCAAACCCGGCGGCATGTTCTTGACCAGCTTGGAGATGGCATAAATGGGAAACACCCGCACTTGCACGTCATCGACCGCGATCGCATCCATGCTGTAAGCCAGCCCCCCAACACCCTCTGCCAAGCCAATCACGCTGCCGGGCCCGAGCCGGAAAATGTCATCGCCCTTCACCCCCAGGACCTGCCCCTTGATCACAAAGAACGCCGAACTCACCGGCTCTCCTTTGCGTGCAAACCGTGTTTTGGCCCGAATCAATGAACTGCTGAGCTCGGACGATCCCCACAAGGAAAAATAAAGCCGCTCGTTGGCATTGAGTTTGCCCGAGTGGTACAGCTGCAAGCTCTGCTCGGAATAGGGATCACGCACACCCAGGGCGTGCAGGTGCTCGATGTTGACCGCAAAGGAGGCCGCAACATAACGGTTGGTGGTCATCGGCACACCCGCGAAGAAAACGGACAGAAAGGGTAAAGGTTCATGCGTTCAGGGCAAAGGCGCACTGTCATGGGACAAACACCTGCAATTGACAATTCTACAAAAGAAGCAAAATTTGCCGAAATGGGAAAACCTTGCCGCCATCAGCCGCGCACCATGCCCAAGCACAGCCCCTTCTTTTGGCTCAACGGCCCTGCCCATCCATGGTGTTATGACTGATTTCAAAGCTAATGTGAC
>Ga0256325_1000021_pt1 | contig 15010 bp, 10 predicted proteins | sample LawtaT_16_FD_186095 | JGI IMG/M metagenome (GOLD analysis project Ga0256325, IMG submission 186095) | Metatranscriptome of freshwater microbial communities from St. Lawrence River, New York, United States - Law_Law_RepC_8d (Metagenome... | ecosystem: Environmental > Aquatic > Freshwater > River ...
AAGGCGTCGGGCCTGTCGGGCCATTGTTCTTTTCCTGCTTCTCTGTGATCTCTGTGGCCCTCTGTGGTCTCTGTGACCGCTGTGCTTGCTTTGGCGCCGCGCGGTAGCTGGGGGACCATATGAAAACAGGGGGCACGAGGCCCCCTGTTTCCCTAGGCAATGGGCGCGGGGCTTAGCCTGCAGCGGCGACGGCGCGCTTGGTGACCACGCCCACCAGGTGAGCGCGGTACGGGGCGCTGGCGTGGATGTCGCTGTTCATGTTGTCCGGGCTGATCGACACGCCGTCGAGCGACGCGGGCGACCAGGACTTGGACAGGGCGGCTTCGGCGGCGGTGTGGCGGAAGACTCCGCCCTGGCCGGCACCGGTGACGGCGACGCGCACGCCCTTCGGGCCGTTGGCGACGAACACGCCCACCATGGCGTAGCGCGAGGCCGGGTTCTTGAACTTGATGTAGGCGGCCTTGGCAGGGACCGGGAAGGTGACGGAGGTGATGACCTCGCCGGCCTCCAGGGCGGTGGTGAACATGCCCTGGAAGTAGTCGTCCGCGGAAATGCTGCGCTTGTTGGTGGTGATGGTGGCACCGAGCGCCAGCACGGCGGAGGGGTAGCAGGCCGAGGGGTCGTTGTTGGCCAGCGAGCCGCCGATGGTGCCGCGGTTGCGGACCTGGATGTCGCCGATGCCGCCGGCCAGGGCCGCCAGCGCCGGGATGGCGCGCTTCACGTCTACCGAGGCGGCGACCGTGGCGTGGTTGGTCATCGCGCCGATGGTGACGCTGTCACCGGTGACGGTGATGCCGGAGAGGCCGAGCTTGGACAGGTCGACCACCTTGGTCGGCTTGTTCAGGCGCTGCTTGAGCACCGGGATCAGGGTTTGGCCGCCGGCGAGGGCCTTGGCTTCGTCGTCACCCGCGAGGGCGGCGACAGCGTCGGCGAGGCTCGAGGGCTTGGTGTAACCGAAATCGTACATGTCGGGTTCCTCGTGCTTACTCGGCGGCCTTGCGGCCGGCGTTGATGATGCCCCAGATCTTCTCGGGGGAGGCGGGCATGTTCATGTGGCGCACGCCGTAATCCTTCAGCGCGCTGATGACCGCGTTCATGACGGCCGGGGGCGAGCCGATGGCCCCGACCTCACCGCAGCCCTTCACACCGAGCGGATTGTGGGTGCAGAGGGTGTTCTCGGTGGCGACCGAGATGTTGGTGAGGTTGTCGGCGCGCGGCATGGTGTAGTCCATGAACGAGCCGGACAGGAGCTGGGCGTTGCTGTCGTAGACGGCGTGTTCGAGCAGCGCCTGGCCGATGCCCTGGGCGACGCCGCCCTGGACCTGCCCTTCCACGATCATCGGGTTGATGACGCGGCCGACATCGTCCACCGCGGTGAAGTTCACGATGCTGGTGACGCCGGTTTCCGGATCGATTTCCACTTCGCAGACGTGGCAGCCGCCGGGGAAGGTGAAGTTGGCGGGATCATAGAACGCGGTCTCGTCCAGGCCCGGCTCGATCTCGGTGATCGGGTAGTTGTGCGGGACGTAGGCGGTGAGGGCGATCTCGCTGAGGCTTTTGGCGCGATCGGTGCCGGCGACCTTGAAGCTGCCATCGGCGAACTCGATGTCGTCCACCGAGGCTTCGAGCAGGTGGGCGGCGATCTTCTTGCCCTTGGCGATGATCTTGTCCATCGCCTTCACCATGGCGGTGCCGCCGACGGCGAGCGAGCGGCTGCCGTAGGTGCCCATGCCGAAGGGGATGCGGTTGGTGTCGCCGTGGACGATTTCGACCTGGCTGAACGGCACGCCGAGCTGGCTGGTGACGAGCTGGGCGAGCGTGGTCTCGTGACCCTGGCCGTGGCTGTGGGTGCCGGTGAAGACCGAGACAGAGCCGGTGGGGTGGACGCGGATGTTGGCGACCTCATAGAGGCCGGCACGCGCGCCGAGCGAGCCGACAACCGCCGAGGGGGCGATGCCGCAGGCTTCGAGATAGGTGGAGATGCCGATGCCGCGCAGCTTGCCCTTCGCCGCGGCGGCCGCCTTGCGGGCCGGGAAGCCGGCGTAGTCGGCGTTCTTCATGGCCACTTCCATGGTCGTGAAGTAGTCGCCGCTGTCGTACTGCAGCGCCACCGGTGTTTGGTACGGGAAGGCATCCTTGGGGATGAAGTTCTTCAGGCGGATGGCGACGGGGTCGAAGCCGGTGTCGTGGCAGATGGTGTCCACCAGGCGTTCCAGCAGGAAGGTGGCTTCCGGGCGGCCGGCGCCGCGGTAGGCATCCACCGGGACGGTGTTGGTGAAGACAGCCTTCACTTCCGCGTAGATCACCGGGGTACGGTAGGTGCCGGCGAGCAGCGTGGCGTAGAGGTAGGTGGGCACCGCGGGAGCGAAGGTGGAGAGATAGGCGCCCATGTTGGCCAGCGTGTTGACGCGCAGCGCCAGGAAGTTGCCCTGGGCATCGAGCGCCATTTCGGCGGTGCTGACGTGGTCGCGGCCGTGGGCATCCGACATGAAGGACTCGGTGCGATCCGCGGTCCACTTCACCGGACGGCCGAGCTTGCCGGCGGCCCAGGTGACGGTGGCTTCCTCGGCGTAGTGGTAGATCTTGCTGCCGAAGCCGCCGCCGACATCCGGCGCCACGACGCGCAGCTTGTGCTCCGGCAGGCCGAGCACGAAGGCGCCCATCAGCAGGCGGATGACGTGCGGGTTCTGGCTGGTGGTGAAGAGCGTGTAGTCGCTGGTGTGGCGGTCGTAGTCGCCGATAGCCACGCGGGGCTCCATGGCGTTCGGCACCAGGCGATTGTTTTCCAGATCGAGCTTGACGATCTTGGCGGCCTTGGCGAAGGCGGCTTCGGTGGCCTCCTTGTCGCCGATGTGCCAGTCGTAGCAGACATTGCCGGGGGCGTTGTCGTGGATCTGGGCGGCGCCGGACTTCAGCGCATCCGTGACCGTGGCGGTGGCGGGCAGGTCTTGCAGATCGATCTCGATCAGCTCGGCGGCGTCGCGGGCCTGCTGCTTGGTTTCGGCGATGACGACGGCGATCGGGTCGCCGACGTGGCGCACCTTGCCCTCGGCGAGGACGGGGTGCTTGGGCTCGGCCATCGGCGAGCCGTCCTTGGAGTGGATCTGCCAGCCGCAGGGCAGGCCGCCGATCGCGGCGAGGTCCTCGGCGGTGTAGACGGCGACGACGCCCGGCGCGGACTTCGCGGCCGAGGTGTCGATCGAGATGATGTTGGCGTGCGGACGGTCGCTGCGGCGGAAGACCGCGTAGGTCTGGTTCGGACGGTTGATGTCGTCCGTGTAGTTGCCGCGGCCGGAGATGAAGCGCAGGTCTTCCTTGCGGCGGACCGAAGCGCCAATGCCTTCGAACGGTGCGTTCATGGTGCCCCCCATCCGGCGCGCATCAGGAGGCGCGCCGGGATCGTTTCTGTTCTGGCGTTCTTACTTCGCGTGCATCAGCGGTTGCGCCGCGTCGATCGCCTTGACGATGTTGTGGTAGCCGGTGCAGCGGCAGAGGTTGCCCTCCAGGCCGTGGCGGATCTGCTCTTCCGACAGGCCCTGCGGGTTCTTGGCGACCAGGTCCACCGCGGCCATGACCATGCCGGGGGTGCAGAAGCCGCACTGCAGGGCGTGGTGCTCGCGGAACATCTCCTGCATCGGGTGCAGGGTGCCATCGGCCTTGGCCAGGCCTTCGATGGTGGTGACGCTGCTGCCATCGGCCTGGACGGCCAGCATGGTGCAGGACTTCACCGAGTTGCCGTCCACATGGACGACGCATGCGCCGCACTGGCTGGTGTCGCAGCCGACATGGGTGCCGGTGAGGCCCAGCTTTTCGCGCAGCAGTTCGACCAGGAGGGTGCGGCCCTCCACCTCCACGGTTGAGGTCTTGCCGTTCACCGTCAGCGTTACCTGAGGCATCGCTTGCTCCCCTGTCGAACGTGTTTCACCGGGCGCCATGGGTGGCGCGCCTATGGTGCCGAGTGTTGGCACCCGGTGTGGATATGGTCAAGCGTTGCGCGGTGAAAAGCCCCGCTCAAGCGCGTTCGATGCCTCAAAACGGCTGCGCCGGGCACAAGGCCCGGCGCAGGACGCAGCAAAATTGTTGGCGCCTTCAGGCGGCGACGGCGGCCTGGCGGTTGGCTTCCGGCACGGTATCCGGCACCACATCGAGATGGCAGGCGGACATGCGGCCCATCCCCACATCGCGCAGCTGCGGCTCGTCCACCTTGCAGCGGTCGAACACGAAGGGGCAGCGGGTGTGGAAGCGGCAGCCACTGGGCGGGTTGATCGGGCTGGGCACGTCGCCGCGCAGGATGATTCGCTGGCGCTTCACCGTGGGATCCGGCACCGGCACGGCAGAGAGGAGTGCACGGGTGTAGGGGTGGTGCGGCGTGGAGAACAGCGTCTTGCGGTCGGCCATCTCCACCATCTTGCCGAGATACATCACAGCGACGCGGTGGGTGAGGTGTTCCACGATGGCAAGGTCGTGGCTGATGAAGAGCAGCGTGAGGCCGAGTTCGTCCTGCAGGTCGGACAGCAGGTTGACGATCTGCGCCTTCACCGACACGTCCAGCGCGGACACCGCCTCGTCGCAGATGATGAGGTCGGAGCCCGGGGCGAGGGCGCGGGCGATGGCGATGCGCTGGCGCTGGCCACCCGAGAATTCGTGCGGATAGCGGTACATCGCGTCGCGCGGCAGGCGGACCTTGTCGAGCAGGTCGCCGACGCGGTCATCGAGTTCGGAGCCTGATGCCAGGCCGAAATTGATGATCGGCTCGGCGATGATGTCGCGCAGCTTCTGGCGGGGGTTCAGCGAGCTGAACGGGTCCTGGAAGACGACCTGGATGCGCTTGCGCAGCGGACGCAGCTCGCCGGCGGAGAGGTTGTCGATGCGCCTGCCATCGAGCAGGACCTCGCCGTCGGTGATGGGATACAGGCGCAGCACGGCCTTGCCGACGGTGGACTTGCCGCAGCCGGATTCGCCGACCAGCGACAGGGTTTCGCCGCGCTTGATGTCGAAGCTGACACCGTCGACGGCGAAGACGTTGCCGGTCTTTCCGCCGAGGATGCCGCCGTGGATCGGGAAGTGCTTCTTGAGGCCCTTGACCTCGAGCAGCGGCGTGCCCGGGGCCGGGGTCTGGGAGTTGCTCATTCTCTACCTCTTCAGGCCGCAACTGCCACGCGCGGGGCGTAGTGGCAGGCGACGAGATGGTTCGGGGCCTTCAGCTCGATGGCCGGAGCCATCTGGCGGCAGACATCGGTGACGTTCGGGCAGCGGCCGGCGAAGGCGCAGCCGATGATGGGCTTGCGCAGGCTGGGAACCTGGCCCTGGATCTCGGTGAGCTTGCTGCGGCCGGTTTCGTGCAGCGAGGAGCCGAGCTTGGGCATCGAGCCCATCAGGCCGCGCGTGTAGGGGTGGAGCGGGTTGAGGAAGATCTCCTCGGCCGTGCCCTCTTCCACCTTGCGGCCGGCGTACATGACGATCACGCGCTGCGCCATTTCGGCCACCACGCCGAGGTCGTGGGTTATGAGCATGATGGCCGCACCGACGCGGGTTTTCAGATCACGCATCAGCTCCAGGATCTGCGCCTGGATGGTGACGTCGAGCGCCGTGGTGGGCTCGTCGGCGACCAGGAGCTGCGGCGAGCAGGCCAGCGCCATGGCGATCATGACGCGCTGGCGCATGCCGCCGGAGAGCTGGTGGGGGTATTCGCGCACGCGCCTGCCGGGGGCGGGGATGCCGACCAGGGTGAGCATCTCGACCGCACGCTGTTCGGCGTCGCGGGCGGAGACACCCTCGTGCAGCATCACGGTCTCGCCGATCTGGCGCCCGACGGTGAGCACCGGGTTCAGCGAGGTCATCGGCTCCTGGAAGATCATCGAGATGTCCTTGCCGCGGATGGCCTGCATCTCGGGCTCGGACAGTTCAAGGAGGTTGGTGCCCTTGAACAGGATCTTGCCGGCCATCTTGCCTGGGGGTGTCGAGATCAGGCGAAGAATGGACATGGCGGTGACGGACTTGCCGCAACCGGATTCGCCCACGACGCCGAGGGTCTCACCGGCATTGATGTGGAAGCTGACGCCCTCGACGGCGCGTACCACGCCGTCGACGGTGCCGAAGTGAGTCTGGAGGTTCTGGACCTCAAGCAGGGGAGCGGAAGAAGACATGTTGGATCAGATCCTCTTGGCCATGCGCGGGTCGAGCGCGTCGCGCAGGCCGTCACCCAGCAGGTTCACGGACAGCACGGTGATCGACAGGAAGACGGCCGGGAAGAACACGATGTAGGGCTTCACCTGCCAGAGCGCGCGGCCCTCGGCCATGATGTTGCCCCAGGAGGGGATGATCGGCGGGGTGCCGGCACCGATGAAGGACAGCGTTGCTTCCGCGATCATCGCCGAGGCGCACAGGAAGGTTGCCTGCACGATGACCGGGGCCAGCGTGTTGGGCAGGATGTGCTTGATGATGATCATCGGCGTGCGCGTGCCGGCTGCGATGGCTGCTTCCACGTAGGGCTGCTCGCGCAGGGTGAGCACCACGCCACGAACCAGGCGCGAGACGCGCGGCACATCGGCGATGGTGATGGCGATGATCACGTTCTCCACGCTCGCGCGGGTGAGGGCCATCATGGCGATCGCGAGCAGGATCGACGGGATGGACATCATGCCGTCCATGATGCGCATCACGACCGCATCGACGGCGCGGATGAAGCCGGAGATCAGGCCGATGAAGAGCCCGATCGAGGCCGCGCAAATGGCCACGCCGAAGCCGACGATCAGCGAGATGCGGGCGCCGTAGACGACGCGCGAATACACGTCGCGCCCCAGCATGTCGGTGCCGAACCAGTACAGCTCGCTGGGCGGGCGGGTGCGCCGTGCCGGTGCCAGGGCGGTGGGGTCCACGGTCCAGAGCAGTGGCGCGAAGATCGCCATCAGCACGAACAGGGACACCATGAAGCCGCCGACGGCGATGGTGGGGTGGCGGTAGGCGAACATGCCGAGCTTGGACCGCTCCTTGCGGGGCGGCAGCACGTCGGCGAGCTTCGGAGCCGGGGTGAACCCGTCCGGGGGCAGGGTTGTGGTGCTCATCAGTAGCGGATCCTCGGATCGAACACGGTGTAGAGCAGGTCGACGATGAGGTTCACGATCACATACGTGAAGCTGAACATCAGCACCACGCCCTGGATGACCGGATAGTCGCGCCGCAGGATGGCATCGACCACGAGGCGGCCGACGCCGGGGATGGCGAACACGCTCTCGGTCACCACGGCGCCGCCGATCAGGCCGGCGAAGCCGATGCCGACGATGGTGATGATCGGCACCGCGGCATTCTTGAGCGCATGGACGAACAGGATGGCGCGCTGGCCGACGCCCTTGGCCTTGGCGGTGCGCACGTAATCCTGGTTCAGCACTTCAAGCATGGTCGCGCGGGTGATGCGGGCGATCAGGGCGATGAAGGCGCTGCCCAGGGCAACGGCGGGAAGGGTGAGGTTGGAGACCCAGCCACCGATACCGTTGGAGATCGGCGTGTAGCCCTGCACCGGGAACCAATCGAGCTGAAGCGCGAAGGTGTAGGCGAGCACGTAGCCCACCACGAACACCGGAACCGAGAAGCCCAGCACCGCGAAGAGCATCACCAGACGGTCGATCCAGGTGCCATGCTTCCAGGCTGCCAGCACGCCCATCGGGATCGCGCAGCTGAGCGCGAAGGTGAGCGTGAGGAGCATCAGCGAGAATGTCGGCTCCAGACGCTGCTTGATCATGTGGCTGACCGGCAGGTTGGTGAAGATCGACACGCCGAGGTCGCCCTGCAGCACCCGCCACAGCCACTCGGTGAAGCGGATGATGAAGGGGCGGTCGAGGCCGAGCGAGGCACGGATGCGCTCCACATCCTCGGGGGTGGCCTGGTCGCCGGCGATGATCGCCGCGGGGTCACCGGGGGCGATGTAGAGCAGGCTGAACACGAACAGCGCGACGATGCCCATGACGGGGATCGTGGCGATGACGCGACGGACGGTGTAGGCGAACATCCCCTGGTTACCTCCGGGTTGTGCGCGCGGAGCGGCACGGCAAGGCGGCCGGGCCGGGGCGGTTGGGGGTATGGCGTGGCATCGTCGCGGCAAGCTCCATCATGACTGGCGCACCGCACATACGGCGTGGCACCGGGCGGCGTGCAAGGAAACAGCGTGCCCCAGCCTGGGCTGGCTGGCCATAGCCAACCTGCACAACTGTGGCCTGGACAAGCGAAACGGGGTCAATGGAAGCCTCCACGCTGGGCGCGGCCCACGGTAGGTTCGCCATGGGCATGGTCGCCAACGCTTCGTCTTCCTTCATGTCCCCATCCGAGTGGACCAGGGACCGGCATTTCCACAGCACCGTTATGTATGACCCGCGAATAGCGGGTCCAACCAAGCAGCGGTGCCTCCACCTGATCGGGTATGACAGTTATGCGGCGTGGAGACGGCTGCCGCAAGCCATTCCTGTCAGACACGACGCAAATTCCATGACAGCATCAGGCCCGGAACGCGACCGGTGAGATTCTTGCGCAAGGCGGTCTTGCCATAGTAGCTGCCGAGCGGGATGTACGACACTTCGTCCAGCGCCACGCGCTGAATCTCCATGGCGATGCGCTTCTGTTCTTCGAGCGTCGGCGCATCGAACCAGGCGTCGCGCAGTGTCTCCAGTGCGGGAATCGTGGGCCAGCCGGGCCAGCCGGCCACGCCGTTGCCGCGGATCATCGAATGGGCCGCGGGGTCGGCCTGGTCGAAGCTGGAGGAGGCGGTGCACAGTACCGACCAGCCGCCCTTTTCGACCGGCTCGCGCGAGGTGCGGCGCTGGATGACGGTGCCCCAGTCTGACAACGCGAAATCCATGTTCATGCCCAGGCGGCGGAACATGTCCGCGGCCACCTGGGTGAGGGCGGCCGGCGCCAGGATGTCGGTGGGGCCGATCAGGCGCAGGGGCTGGTTGGTGTAGCCGGCTTCGCGCAGGAGGGCTTTTGCGCGGTCGATGCTGCGCGGGGAGGTGAGGGCCTCCATGCCGGCGGCGTTCACCAGCGGGGTGTCTGGCGTGAACACGCCCACATTGGCGCGATAGACCGACGGATCGGTGCCGACGACCGCGCTCATGTAGTCGGTCTGGTCGATGGCCGGCAGGATGGCCTGGCGGATCTTCTTGTCGTTGAAGGGCGGGTGCAGGTGGTTGAGGCGCATCACCCCGCCCAGCGGCAGAGTGTCGATCAGGTCCACGGTGATGTCGCGGTTGCGGGCCAGGAGCTCCTGGATTTCCGGCGGTGGCTGCTCGAACCAGTCGATCTCGCCACGTTGCAGGGCGGCGGCGGCGGTGGCGGCATCGGTGATGATGTGCCACTCCACGCGATCGAAGAACACGCGCTTGGGGCCGGCGATCAGGCTGGGCTCGCCTGCGGAAACCGGCACGTAGCGCGCGTTGCGCTCGAAGGCCATGCGGCTGCCGGTGTTGTATTCGCTGCGAATGAAAACAAACGGGCCGGAGCCGGTGGTGTCGTCGATCTGCTTGAACGGGTCGGTCTGAGCGACCTTTTCCGGCATGATGAAGCAGGCGCCGCTGACCTGGCCGAGGCCCTGGAACAGCATCGGGAAGGGCTTCTTGAGGCGGAGCACGATGCGCTTGTCGTCCGGCGCCGAGATTTCGTCGAGCACGTCGCGCAGCTTGAGGCCGTAGGCGGTGCGCTGGCTCCAGCGGCGGATCGATTGGGCGGCATCGGCGGCGCGGACGGGCTCGCCGTTGTGGAAGGTGAGGTCCTCGCGCAGCGTGATGGTGATGCGCTTGCCGTCATCTTCCACCAGGTGGCCGGCGGCCATTTGCGGGCGGGCGGTGAAGGACTGGTCGATGCCGTAGAGCGTGTCATAGACCATGTGGCCGTAGTTGCGGGTGATGTTGGCCGTGGTCCAGATCGGGTCGATCGAGGTGAGGTTGGCCTGCGGCACCGCCTTCAGCACGCGGGCAGGCTGCGCCAGGGCGGGGGTGGCCAGCACCCCTGCCCCGGCTCCGGCGAGAAATTGGCGGCGCCGCAATGCCATGTTCATGCCCTCCGCACGTTCCAGAACGTGGCGAAGCCGTTCAAGACGCCCGTGATGTCACTGCGATAGGCGGTGGGCTGCTGGTATTGGCCCAGCGGCATGTAGGGCACATCGACCAGGGCCTGCTTCTGGATATCGGCGCATATCTTCTGCTGGGTGGCCACATCCGGCGCGTCGAACCAGGCGTTGCGCAGGCGCTCGATCTCGGGGCTGACGCACCAGCCGGGCCAGGCGCTGGGCTGGTCGCCGTTGCCGCGCAGGGCGATGTGGCCGGCGGGGTTCAGGTGATCGGTGCCAGCCCAGCCGGTGACAAAGAGGTTCCAGCCGCCCTGCTCCGCCGGGTCCTTCTTGGCACGGCGCTGCAGCATCGTGCCCCAGTCGGTGACGATGTAGTCCACGTTCATGCCGCATTTCTGCAGCACGTCGGCCAGCACGTCGCCGAGGGCCTTGAGGATGGGATAGTCGACCGCGACCATCAGAACGACCTTCTCGTTCTTGTAGCCGGCGGCGGCCAGCTCGGCCTTGATCTTGGTGAAGTCCTTGTTGCCCAGATAGATACCGAGGCCTTCCTCGCTGGCCATCGGTGTCTTGGGCGTGAAGTAGCCAAGCGGGGTGTAGAACATGCTGGGATCGTCGCCGACGATGGCCTGCATGAAGTCGGCCTGGTTGATCGCGGCGTTGATGATCTGGCGGATCTTGGGGTTGTTGAAGGGGGTGGTGAGATGGTTGGCGCGAGCCATCATCACGCCGCCCGTCGGGTCCTGGATGCCGACGCGGATGCGGTTGTTGCGCTTCAGCAGCGGCATCAGGTCGTGGGTGAGGTATTCCCACCAATCCTGCTCGCCGCTCTGCAGGGCCGCGGAGGCCACGGAAGCGTCGGGCATGGTGGTCCATTCGATGCGGTCGAACCACGGGCGCTTGGGGCCGGCGGTCCAGTCCGGCGTGCCGCCTTCGCGGGGCTTGTACTGGGCGAAGCGCTCATAGACGTTCTTCGCGCCCTGCACCCGCTCGTCCATCTTGTACTTGTAGGGGCCGGAGCCGATGATTTCCTTGATCTGGGTGAAGGCATCGGTGTTGGCCAGGCGCTCCGGCATCATGGCGCACATGGGCGAGGGCGACTTGCCCAGCGCATCCGGCAGCAGCGGGAAGGCCTTCTTCAGACGAAACTGGATGGTCTTGTCGTCGGTGGCCGAAAGCTCGTCGGTGGCGGACATCAGCGCATCGCCGAGGGCATCGCGCTTGGCCCAGCGCTTGATGGAGGCCACGCAATCGCGCGCCAGGACGCGCTCGCCATCGTGCCACATCAGACCGTCGCGCAGTCTGAGCTTCCACTGCTTGCCGTCATTCTCGACCACGTGGCCTTCGACCATCTGGGGCGAGGCCTTGTAGTTGCCGTCTTGCCCGTAGAGCGTGTCGAACACGAGGTAGCCGTGGTTGCGGGTGACATAGGCCGTGGTCCAGTGCGGATCGAGGAAGGCGAGGTCGATCTGCGGGATGAACTTCAGCGTGGTGTGCCGCTGCGCGCGCACCACGGCGGGGGCAAGGGCGGCGCCTGCGGCGGCGGTGGCGAGGAAGGTGCGGCGCTTCATGGCATGTCACTCCAGGCAAACAGCGAAAATGGGTGCCGGGCAGGATGGGTGCCCTGCCCGGCTTCAGGTCAGGCGCGGCGGACGTTCCAGAACACGGTATGGCCATCAACCACGCCGGTGAGGTCCTTGCGGTAGGCGGTGGGGCCGACGGCCTGTCCAACGGGCCAGTACGGCACTTCCTCGAAGAACAGCGCCTGGATGCGGTCGCAGATCGCCTTCTGGGCGGCGACATCCGGCGCGTCGAACCATTCGGTGCGCAGCGCCTCCATCTTCGGGCTGACATACCAGCCGGGCCAGGCGGCCTGGCTGTCGCCGTTGCCGCGCAGTGGCGGGTGGCCGGCGGGCGTATCCACGCTGCTGCCGGACCAGCCAGTGGTGAAGCACGACCAGCCGCCCTGGGTGACCGGGCCCTTGTTGTTGCGGCGGGTGAGCATCTGGCCCCAGTCGGTGGCGACGTAGTCAACATCCATGCCGCAGCGCTTCAGCAGATCGGCCCAGACATCGGCCGTGGCCTTCAGGTCCTGGTAGTCGGTCGGCACGATCAGCACGATTTTTTCACCGGCATAGCCGGCGGCCTTGATCTCCTCGCGCACCTTGGCGACGTCACGCGGGCCGGCGAGCACCTCCATGCCGACCTTGCTGACCATGGGCGAGCCGTTCGGGAAAACGCCGTAGGGGTTGCGGATGAAGTCTGTCTCGTCGCCCACGATCGCTTCCATGAAGGCGCGCTGGTCGATCGCCTTGAGCAGCGCGCGGCGGATGGCCACGTTGTTGAACGGCGGCTGCAACATGTTGGAGCGCACCATGGTGACGCCGCCCATCTCATTGAGGACCTGCAGCGCGATTCTGGGGCTTTTCCGAAGCAGCGGCAGCAGGTCGTAGCCGGGGTTGGCCCACCAATCATGCTCCCCGGCGAGCATCGCATTCGCCTTGGTCGCGTTGTCGGGGATCGTGGTCCATACCACCCGGTCGAAATTCACCACCTTTGGGCCTGCGGACCAGGTGACGGTGCCATCCTTGCGCGGCACATACTTGTCGAACTTGGCATAGACGTTGCGCGCGCCCTGCACCCGCTCATTGGCCAGGAAGCGGAACGGGCCGGAGCCGACCATCTCCGTGACCTGCTTGAAGGCATCCGTCTCGGCCAGCCGCGCCGGCATGATGGCGCAGATCGGGGAGGCGACCTTGCCCAAGGCGTAGGGCAGCAGCGGGACGGGCTTCTTCAGGCGGAAGACGATGGTCTTGTCGTTGGGGGCGGACAGCTCGTCGGTCGCAGCCATCATCGCCTCGCCGATCGGATCGCGCCTGGCCCAGCGGCGGATGGAGGCCACGCAATCGCGGGCGAGCACGCGCTCGCCATCGTGGAACAGCAGCCCGTCGCGCAGGGTGAGGGTCCAGAGCTTGCCGGCATCCTCGACGGTATGGCCCTCCAGCATCTGGTGGGACGTGCCGCCCTTGCCGTCTTCGCCGAACAACGTGTCGAACACCATGAAGCCGTGGCTGCGGGTGACGTTGGCCGGGGTGAAGTGCGGGTCGAGGAAGGTGAGGTCGATCTCAGCGATGAAGCGCAGGGTGGAGGCGGACTGCGCGCGCACCACCGATGGCAGGGCCAGGCCGGCTGCCGCGGTGGCGAGGAAACTACGTCGATGCACTGGGGGGGGTCTCTCCCTTGGGAATGGCGGCGCGGGACCATGCCTGCGCCGTAAGTCGTCCGGTCAGGCGGTGGCGCGCTGCACGTTCCAGAACACGGGAATGCCCTGCAGCACGCCGGTGAGGTTCTTGCGATAGGCGGTGACGCCGCGCACCTGGCCGAGCGGGACGTAGGGCACATCCTGGAAGGCTTGGCGCTGCATGTCAGCCGCGACCTTCTGCTGGCCGGCCAGATCGGGTGCCGCGAACCAGGCGTCGCGCAGCTCCTCGAGGCGGGGACTGTCGGGCCAGCCCCAGTTGCCGCCGCGCTCGCCGGTGCCGCGCAGGAACACATGGCCGGCGGGGTTCAGGTGGTCCTGGCCGGACCAGTAGGTGCAGGCGGCGTTCCAGCCCCCCTGAGCCACCGGCTCCTTCTTGATGCGGCGCTGCACCACCGTGCCCCAGTCCATCGCCGCGACTTCCACGTTCAGGCCGGCGCGCTTCAGCATGTCGGCCGCCACGTCGCCCAGCGTTTTGACCGAGTTGAGGTCGGTGGCGTGCAGCAGAACGATCCTCTCGCCCTTGTAGCCGGCGGCTTCCAACTCGCGCTTGGCGGCGGCGAAATCGGGCTTTGCCGGGATCGCCTCGAACCCCGCGGTGCTGGCCATGGGCGTGCCGGGCGGAAAGAAGCCGGAGGGGACCGTGTACATGGAGGGATCACCGGCAGAGGCGGCCTCCATGAAGTCGGTCTGGTTCAGCGCCTTGAACAGCGCCCGGCGCGCAGCCGGATTGTTGAATGGCGGCTGGACGAAGTTGAGGCGCATGCAGCCCATCGAGCCCGCGGGGTCCAGCACCTGCACGTTGAGACCCGCGCGCGTGAGCAGCTGGCGGAAATCGCCGCCGACCGATTCCCACCAATCGACCTCGCCGGACTGCAGGGCGGCGGCGGCGGTGCCTTGGTCTGGGATGATGCGCCATTCGATGCGGTCGAAATGGACCACCTTCGGCCCGGCCGTGCCGTTGGGGGTGCCCGAAGCGCGCGGCACGTAATCGGCGAATTTTTCATAAGCAACGAGATGCCCGGCGTTTCGCTCACGCGCCAGGAAGCGGAACGGGCCGCTGCCCACCACTTCTGTGATCTGGGTGAAGGCATCGGTCTTGGCCAGGCGCTCCGGCATCATCGCCGCAAAGTTGCTCGGCGGCTTGGCCAGGGCATCGGCCAGCAGCGGGAAGGCGCGCTTGAGGCGGAACTGGATGGTCTTGTCGTCGGGTGCGGTTACTTCGTCGGTCACGGACATCAGGGTCTGGCCGAAGGTGTCGCGCTTGCCCCAGCGTTGGATGGAGGCGACGCAATCGCGTGCCAGCACCTTCTCGCCATCGTGGAACTTCAGACCGTCGCGCAACGTAATGCGGACCAGCTTGCCGTCGTTCTCGACGGTCATGCCCTCGGCCATCTGCGGCGTGGTCTTGTAGTCGCTGTCCATGCCGAACAGCGTGTCGTACACAAGGTAGCCGTGATTGCGGGTGATGTAGGCCGTGGTCCAGATCGGGTCGAGCACGGTGAGATCGGCGTGCGGGATGAACTTGAGCACCCGCGCACCCTGCGCTGCGGCAATGGACGGGGCGGCAAGGCCAACACCCGCGGCCCCCAATCCCTTGAGCAGACTGCGTCGCTTCATATGGTAGTTCCCTGTCGTGAAGCCGGTTCCAATCGAAGTCTGTCCGCGCCCGGCATTGAGCCGTGGCGGGGGCTGGC
>Ga0256325_1000024_pt1 | contig 14660 bp, 14 predicted proteins | sample LawtaT_16_FD_186095 | JGI IMG/M metagenome (GOLD analysis project Ga0256325, IMG submission 186095) | Metatranscriptome of freshwater microbial communities from St. Lawrence River, New York, United States - Law_Law_RepC_8d (Metagenome... | ecosystem: Environmental > Aquatic > Freshwater > River ...
CGGGTGTAGCTCAGTTGGTTAGAGCGCCGGCCTGTCACGCCGGAGGTCGCGGGTTCGAGCCCCGTCACTCGCGCCAGCGATTTCCCCCCCTGCCATTGGTGAATTTTTCGCCCTGAAAAGGGGCGCGGGCAGGCATATCCGCCATCGATCGAATATTGAAATTGGCGTTGCGTGCCCTATGGCAGTGGGCATCGGTTGCGGCTAATGTCCGGCCGCGCTGCGCCGCGGTATTTCCCGCCGGGTGCTGCGTGGTGGCGTGCCGGCGGGAAAGGGTAGGGTGCGATGTCTCCGGTGCTGTTCGAATACTTCCCTATCCTGGTCTTCATGGGCATCGCCGCGGTGATCGCCCTGGCCATGGTGGGTGGCTCCCTGCTGGCCGCACGGCAGAAGCCCTATGCCGAAAAGCTTTCGGCCTATGAATGCGGGTTCGAGGCGTTCGACGATGCGCGCCGGCGCTTCGACGTGCGGTTCTACTTGGTGGCCATCCTGTTCATCATCTTCGACCTTGAAGTGGCCTTCCTGTTCCCGTGGGCGGTCTCGCTCGGGAGCATTGGGGTGTTCGGCTTCTGGTCGATGGTGGCCTTCCTGGGCGTGCTGACCGTTGGCTTCATCTACGAGTGGCGTAAGGGTGCGCTCGATTGGGAGTGACGACATGAGTGTCACGCAAATCGGAGCCGGCGGCGTGCTGCCGCCTGGGCCGGGGCAGGACGCGGTGATCAAGGGCATCACCGGCGAAATCGAGGACAAGGGCTTCGTGGTGGCCAACCTCGACAAGCTCGTGAACTGGGCGCGCACCGGCAGCCTGTGGCCGATGACCTTCGGCCTGGCGTGCTGTGCGGTGGAGATGATCCACGCCTACATGCCGCGCTACGACCTGGACCGGATGGGCGTGATCCCGCGCGCCTCGCCGCGGCAGAGCGACGTGATGATCGTGGCCGGCACGCTGACCAACAAGATGGCCCCCGCCCTGCGCAAGGTCTACGACCAGATGCCGGAGCCGCGCTGGGTGATCAGCATGGGCAGCTGCGCCAATGGCGGCGGCTACTACCACTATTCCTACTCGGTGGTGCGCGGCTGCGACCGCGTGGTGCCGGTGGACGTGTATGTGCCCGGCTGCCCGCCGACGGCGGAGGCGCTGGTGTACGGGATCATGCAGCTGCAGAAGAAGATCAACCGCACGGGGACCATCCTTCGTGGCTGACGAACCCCAGGCTGGCGAGGTCGCTCCCGCGCCGGCGCCGACTCCGCAGGATATTCTGGCCGCCAGCGTTGCGGGCTTGCCCGGCGTGACCTCGATCGCCATCGAGCTTGGCGAAGTGGTGGTGCGCGCCCATCGCGACTCGGTGCCCGCGCTGATGACCGCGCTGCGCGACCACGAGGACTGCGCCTTCGAACAGGTGATGGACATCTGCGGCGTGGACTGGCCGCAGCGCGCCGAGCGTTTCGACGTGGTGTACAACCTGCTCTCCGTCTCGCTGAACCAGCGGATCCGGGTGATCGTCACCACCGACGAATCGGCGCCGGTGCCCTCCGTGCACACGATCTGGCCGGTGGCGACCTGGTGGGAACGCGAGGCCTGGGATCTCTATGGCATCGTGTTCTCGGGCCAGCCCGATCTGCGCCGCATCCTGACCGATTACGGGTTCGAGGGGCATCCGCTGCGCAAGGACTTCCCGCTGACCGGCTACGTGGAGGTCCGCTACGACCCCGAGCGCGGCCAGGTGGTGTACGAGCCGGTGCGGCTGACGCAGGATTTCCGCAACTTCGACTTCCTCTCGCCCTGGGAAGCCATGACCACGCTGCCCGGTGACGAGAAGGTGCCGCCGCGCAAGCAGGGAGGCGCGCCATGAGCCTCAGCACGACCACCGAGGAACCCGCCGAGGGCGGCAAGCGCACGGTTGAGATCGACAGCCACGCGATCAATTTCGGGCCGCAGCATCCCGCGGCCCATGGCGTGCTGCGCCTGATCCTGGAGATGGACGGCGAGGTGGTGGAGCGCGCCGACCCGCATATCGGCCTGCTGCACCGCGGCACGGAAAAGCTCATCGAATACAAAAGCTACATCCAGGCGATGCCGTATTTCGACCGCCTGGACTACGTGAGCCCGATGAGCCAGGAGCACGCCTTTGCCCTGGCCACCGAGAAGCTGCTGGGCATCGAGGCGCCGGAGCGGGCGAAGTGGATTCGCACGCTGTTCAGCGAGATCACCCGCATCCTGAACCACCTGCTGAACATCACCACCTACGCGCTCGATGTCGGCGCCATCACGCCGGCGCTCTGGGGCTTCGAAGAGCGCGAGAAGCTGATGGAGTTCTACGAGGCGGCCTCCGGCGCGCGGCTGCATGCCAACTACTTCCGCACTGGCGGCGTGGGCAAGGACCTGCCGGCGGGGCTGGAAGAGCGCATCGGCGAGTGGCTGGAAGGCTTCCCGAAGTTCATCGACGACCTGGAAGGCCTGCTGACCGGCAATCGCATCTGGAAGCAGCGCACCGTGGATATCGGTGTGATGAGCCCGGAGAATGCGCTGGCCTGGGGCTTCTCCGGCCCCTGCCTGCGCGCCAGTGGCGTGCCGTGGGATCTGCGCCGCTCGCAGCCCTATGAGATGTACGACCAGCTGGACTTCATGGTGCCAGTGGGCCGCAACGGCGATTGCTACGACCGCTACCTGGTCCGCGTGGCCGAGATGCGCGAGAGCGCCAAGATCGTGCGCCAGTGCCTGGACCGGATGAAGCCCGGCCCGGTGAAGGTGGCGGACAACAAGATCACGCCGCCGTCGCGCGCCGAGATGAAGCGTTCTATGGAAGCGCTGATCCACCACTTCAAGCTGTTCACCGAGGGGTTCCACGTGCCCGCCGGCGCCACCTACACCGCCGTGGAGTCGCCGAAGGGCGAGTTCGGCGTGTACCTGGTGGCCGACGGCACCAACCGCCCGTATCGCTGCAAGATCCGCCCGACCGGATTCGCGCATCTGCAGGCGACGGAGTTCCTTTCCAAGCGGCACATGCTGGCCGACGCGGTGGCGATCATCGGATCGCTCGACATCGTGTTCGGCGAGATCGACAGGTAATCCAGATGGCCGAAACAGCGACCGCCGCCTTCGAACAGCCCGAAAGCTTCGCCTTCGACGCGGAGAGCCAGGCTGAGATCGCGACCACCATCGCCAAATACCCGGCCGGGAAACAGGCCAGTGGCGTGCTGCCGCTGCTGTGGATCGCCCAGCGCCAGATGGGGCGCCAGACCAACAGCGCCTGGGTGCCGGTGAAGGCGATGGACGAGATCGCCCGCATCCTCGAAATCGCGCCGATCCGCGTGTACGAGGTGTGCACCTTCTACCTGATGTTCAACACGGCCCCGGTGGGCAAGTTCCACCTGCAGCTGTGCACCACCACGCCGTGCTGGCTGCGCGGATCGGACGATGTTGTGGCCGCCTGCCGCTCGGCGACCGGGCTCAAGGGCTGGAAGGAGATCAGTGCCGACGGCCTGTTCTCCATGACCGAGGCGGAATGCCTTGGCGCCTGCGTGAACGCCCCGATTCTGCAGGTGAACGACGATTTCTATGAAGACATGGACGCCGAGAAGACAAAGGCGCTGATCGAGGCGCTGCGGCGCGGCGAGATCCCGAAGCCGGGCTCCATGTCCGGGCGGCAGACCTCGGCGCCGGATGGCGGACCGATCACGCTGACCACCCTCTCTTTCGCGAAGGCGCAGTAGCCGATGCTGAGCGATCAGGACCGGATCTTCACCAACCTCTACGGCGTGCACGACTGGCGGCTGGCCGGTGCGCGCGCGCGGGGCGATTGGGACGGGACCAAAGAGATCATCGCCCGCGGGCGCGATGCGATCATCGAGGAAATGAAGGCCTCCGGCCTGCGTGGGCGCGGCGGGGCAGGGTTCCCGACCGGCATGAAATGGTCGTTCATGCCCAAGGAGATCGGGGCGCGGCCGCACTACCTGGTGGTGAACGCCGACGAATCCGAGCCCGGCACCTGCAAGGACCGCGACATCCTGCGGCATGACCCGCACAAGCTGGTGGAAGGCTGCCTGCTGGCCAGCTTCGCCATGGGTGCGCATGCTTGCTACATCTATGTGCGCGGCGAATTCACCAATGAAGCCAAGCACCTGCAGCAGGCGGTTGATGAGGCCTATGAAGCCGGGCTGATCGGCAAGAACGCATGCGGCTCCGGCTGGGATTTCGATTGCTACGTGCATCGCGGTGCCGGCGCCTATATCTGCGGCGAGGAAACCGCGCTGATCGAGAGCCTGGAAGGCAAGAAGGGCATGCCGCGCCTGAAGCCGCCCTTCCCGGCGGCGGTCGGCCTGTATGGCTGCCCCACCACGGTGAACAACGTGGAGAGCATCGCGGTGGCGCCGACCATCCTGCGCCGCGGGGCCGCGTGGTTCTCCGCACTCGGGCGGCCGAAGAACGCGGGCACCAAGCTGTTCTGCATCTCCGGCCATGTGAACAAGCCCTGCAATGTCGAGGAAGAGCTCGGTATCCCGCTGAAGGAGCTGATCGAGAAATACGCCGGCGGCGTGCGCGGCGGCTGGGACAACCTGCTGGCGGTGATCCCCGGCGGCGCCTCCGTCCCGCTGCTGCCGAAGGCGACCTGCGACACCATCCTGATGGATTTCGACAGCCTGCGCGAAGTGCGCTCCGGCCTTGGCACCGCGGCCGTGATCGTGATGGACAAGTCGACAGACGTGATCCGCGCCATTGCCCGCCTGTCGGCCTTCTACAAGCATGAAAGCTGCGGCCAGTGCACGCCGTGCCGCGAGGGCACCGGCTGGATGATGCGGGTGATGAACCGCATGGTGCAGGGCCGTGCCGAGCCGGACGAGATCGACACGCTGGAACAGGTGACCAAGCAGGTGGAGGGGCACACGATCTGCGCCCTCGGCGATGCCGCCGCCTGGCCGATCCAGGGCCTTATCCGGCATTTCCGGCCGCTGATGCTGGAACGCATCCAGCAGTACAAGTCGCGCGGCGCTGCGCGCATGGCCGCGGAGTAAGCCATCATGGTGAAAGTCACCGTCGACGGCATCGATGTCGATGTCCCGCCCGGCTCCAACGTGCTGCAGGCCTGCGAGGCCGCTGGCAAGGAAGTGCCGCGCTTCTGCTATCACGAGCGCCTGTCGGTCGCCGGCAATTGCCGCATGTGCCTGGTGGAGATCGAGAAGGCGCCGCCCAAGCCCTTCGCCTCCTGCGCCTATCCGGTCGCCGAGGGCATGGTGGTGCACACCGACACGCCGATGGTGGTGAAGGCGCGCCAGGGGGTGATGGAGTTCCTGCTCATCAACCACCCGCTGGATTGCCCGATCTGCGACCAGGGCGGCGAGTGCGACCTGCAGGACCAGGCCATCGGCTACGGCCGCGACACCTCGCGCTACGACGAGCACAAGCGCGCCGTGAAGGATAAGAACCTCGGCCCGCTGGTGAAGACGGTGATGACGCGCTGCATTCATTGCACGCGCTGCATCCGCTTCTCCGCCGAGATCGCCGGCGTGCCCGAACTGGGCGCCACCGCGCGCGGTGAGACGATGGAAGTGGGCACTTATGTGGAAAAGGCACTGTCCTCCGAGCTGTCCGGCAACCTGATCGACATCTGCCCGGTGGGTGCGCTCACCTCCAAGCCGTATGCGTTCGTTGCGCGGCCGTGGGAGTTGAACAAGACCGACAGCGTGGACGTGCTGGATGCCGTGGGCGCCGCCATCCGTGTGGATGCACGCGGGCCTGAGGTGCTGCGCGTGCTGCCGCGCCTCAATGAGGACGTGAACGAGGAGTGGCTCGCCGACAAATCCCGCTTCGCCGTCGATGGGCTGAAGCGCCGCCGGCTGGATAGCTGCTGGGTCAAGCGCGACGGCCGTATGGTGAAGGCCAGCTGGACCGAAGCCTTCGCCGCCATCGCCGCGAAAGTGCAGGGCATGCCCGGCGACAAGATCGGCGCCATCGCCGGCAACCTGGCCGACGCCGAAAGCATGCTGGCGCTGAAGGATTTGATGAGCGCGCTGGGCTCGCAGAACCTCGATTGCCGGCAGGACGGGGCGGACACCGATGTGTCCCGCCGCGATTTCTACACCTTCAACACCTCGATCGCCGGGATCGAGGAAGCGGATGCCATCCTGCTGGTGGGCACCAACCCGCGCATCGAGGCGCCGCTGGTGAATGCGCGCATCCGCAAGCGCTGGCTGGCCGGCGGCCTGACCGTGGCCGCGATCGGGCCCGAGCTGGACCTGACCTATCCCGCGCAGATGCTGGGCAATGCGCCCGCGCTGCTGGCCGGGCTGCGCGACGGCAGCCACCCCTTCGCCGGGGTGCTGAAGGGCGCCAAGAAGCCGATGCTGATCCTGGGCGCCGGTGCGCTGGCGCGGCCGGATGGCGCGGCGATCCTGGCCGCCTGCTGGGCACTGGCCGCGGGCAGCCACATGCTGACGCCGGAGTGGCACGGCTTCAACGTGCTGCACCATGCGGCATCGCGCGTCGGTGGGCTGGATCTCGGCTTCCTGCCGGGCAAGGGTGGCAAGGGCCTTTCGGCGATGCTCGGCGGTGGCATCGATGTGCTGTGGCTGCTGGGCGCGGACGAGATCGACACCGCGAAGATCGGCGCCAACACCTTCGTGATCTACCAGGGCCACCATGGTGACCGTGGCGCGGCCCGGGCAGACGTGATCCTGCCGGGGGCTGCCTACACCGAGAAGAACGGCACCTACGTGAACACCGAAGGCCGGGTGCAGCGCGGCCAGCTCGCCGTGTATCCGCCGGGCGAGGCGCGGCCGGACTGGGCGATCATTCGTGCGTTCAGCGCGGTGGCCGGTAAGACCCTGCCGTACGACAGCATCGAGGCGCTGCGCGCGCGGCTGGAGCAGACCAACCCCGTTTTCGCCCGCGTGGACATCCTGCCCCGCTTCGGCTGCACCGACCTCACCGGCCCCGCCGGCGATGCCTCGGCCGTGGCGGCGGCGCCGTTCGTCTCCCCCGTGCCCAACTACTATCAGACCGACCCGATCAGCCGTGCGAGCCCCACCATGGCCGAATGCACCGAGACCTTCGCCACCCCCGCGCGCGCCGCGGCGGCGGAGTAGGCCCCGATGGTTGAATTCTTCACGACGAACCCGTTCGGCATCCTGATCCTCACGGTGGTCAAGGCGCTGTTGATCCTCGGGCCGCTGCTGGTGGCCGTGGCGATGATGACGCTGGCCGAACGCAAGATCATGGCCGCGATCCAGCTGCGCCGTGGCCCGAACGTGGTGGGCCCCTTCGGCCTGCTGCAGCCCTTCGCCGACGCCATCAAGATGCTGATGAAGGAGACGATCATCCCCACGGGTGCCAACCGCACCCTGTTCCTGATGGCGCCGATGCTCACTTTCGCCCTGGCCATGATCGCCTGGGCGGTGATCCCGGTGAACGACGGCTGGGCGATCGCCGACATCAACGTGGGCATCCTCTATCTGTTCGCGGTGTCTTCGCTGGGCGTGTACGGCATCATCATCGCCGGTTGGGCGTCCAATTCGAAGTATCCGTTCCTGGGCGCACTGCGCTCGGCGGCGCAGATGGTCAGCTACGAGGTCTCGATGGGCTTCGTGATCGTCACTGTTCTGCTCTGCGTCGGCTCCATGAACCTCAATGCCATCGTCAAGGCGCAGGAGACGATCTGGTTCGTCATCCCGCTGTTCCCGATGGCGGTCATCTTCTTCATCTCCACGCTGGCCGAGACCAACCGCTCCCCCTTCGATCTTCCCGAGGGCGAGAGCGAGATCGTGGCCGGGTTCTTCGTGGAATACAGCTCCATGTCCTTCGCCCTGTTCTTCCTGGGCGAATACGCGAACATGTTCCTGATGGCGGCGATGACCACCATCCTGTTCCTGGGCGGCTGGCTGGCACCTTTCGGCATCGAGCCGTTCACGTGGATCCCCGGGCCGATCTGGTTCATCCTCAAGATCTGCGCCGTGATGTTCGTGTTCGTCTGGGTGCGCGCCACCTTCCCGCGCTACCGCTACGACCAGCTGATGCGCCTGGGCTGGAAGGTGTTCCTGCCGTTCTCGCTGTTCTACCTCGTCCTGGTCGCGGGCGTTCTGCTGGCCTTCGGCTGGCTGCCGACCGCGGCCTGAGGAGATAACCCATGGCATTCCTCGACCGCACCGCGCGGAGCTTCCTGCTGGCCGAACTGGTCAGCGGCATGGCGCTGACGCTGAAATACTTCTTCAAGAAGAAGGCCACGATCAACTACCCGTACGAGCGCCAGGCGCTGTCGCCGCGCTTCCGGGGTGAGCACGGGCTGCGCCGCTACGCCAACGGCGAGGAACGCTGCATCGCCTGCAAGCTGTGCGAGGCGGTGTGCCCGGCCCAGGCGATCACCATCGAGGCCGAGCCGCGCGAGGATGGCAGCCGCCGCACCACGCGCTACGACATCGACATGACCAAGTGCATCTACTGCGGCCTGTGCGAGGAAGCCTGCCCGGTGGACGCGATCGTGGAGGGGCCGAACCTGGAGTTCGCCACCGAGACGCGCGAGGAGCTGCTCTACAACAAGGCCAAGCTGCTGGAGAACGGGGACCGTTGGGAACCCGCCATGGCGGCGCGGCTGCAACAGGATGCGCCTTACCGATGATCGCGCAGCTCGCTTTCTACGCGTTCGCCGCCATCCTGCTGGTCTCCGCCGGCATGGTGGTCAGCGCGCGCAACCCCGTGCACTCGGTGCTGTACCTGGTGCTGGCCTTCTTCAACGCGGCCGCCCTGTTCCTGCTGGCCGGCGCCGAGTTCCTGGCGATGATCCTGGTGATCGTCTACGTCGGCGCGGTCGCGGTGCTGTTTCTGTTCGTGGTGATGATGCTGGACATCAACTTCGCGCAGCTGCGCGAGGGCTTCCAGCGCTACCTGCCGATCGGCGCCACGATCGGCGTGATCCTGCTGGTGGAACTGGGCATCGTGCTGGGCGGCTGGAGCCTGGCGCCGCAATCCGCCGGGCTGCGCGCGGTGCCGATCGACCCGAACGTGACGAATACGGTCCAGATCGGCCGGGTTCTGTACACAGACTATATTCTGCTGTTCCAGGCCTCCGGCCTTGTGCTGCTGGTGGCCATGATCGGCGCCATCGTGCTGACGCTGCGTGACCGCACCTCCTCGCGCCACCAGAGCATCGCCGCCCAGCTGGCGCGCACGCCGGCCGACACGATGGAATTGCTGGACGTGCCCTCCGGCGTCGGCACCAAGGGAATCGGTTTCCTGCGCCCGAAGGTGAAGGAGCCGGCCAAGGTGGCCCAGGACAATCACGGCCACATTGGCCACGACAACCATGGGGGGCACCACTGACATGATGTTGCCGGTTCCGCTCAGCCACTACCTCGCCGTCAGCGCCATTCTGCTGGTGATGGGGATCTTCGGCATCTTCCTCAACCGCAAGAACGTCATCATCATCCTGATGTCGATCGAGCTGATCCTGCTCGCGGTGAACCTCAACCTCGTCGCCTTCTCCGCCGCCCTCGGCGACCTCGCGGGCCAGGTGCTGACGATGTTCGTCCTCACCGTGGCTGCCGCCGAAGCGGCGATCGGCCTCGCGATCCTGGTGATCTACTTCCGCAACCGCGGCTCGATCGAGGTCGAGGACGTGACTCTGATGAAGGGCTGACCCTCCGATGCTGTTCGCAACCGCGGTCTTCGCACCGCTGCTCGGCTCCCTGGTCGCCCTGCTGTTCGGCAAGCAGATCGGCGATCGCGCGGCCCAGGCAGTCACCATCATCTGCATGATCCTGGCCGCCATCTGCGGCACCTCGGCCTTCGTCTCGCTGGTTTATGGCGGCGGCGCGCCGGGCGTGATCACGCTGGCTACCTGGGTCTCCTCCGGCGACTTCAACGTCACCTGGGCGCTGCGCTACGACACGCTTTCGGCCGTGATGGTGGCGATGATCACCTTCATTGCGACCCTGATCCACATCTACTCCGTGGGCTACATGGGGCATGAGCCGCACGGCAGTGTGTGGCGCTTCTTCAGCTATCTCAGCCTGTTCACCTTCGCCATGCTGATGCTGGTGACGGCGGACAACCTGCTGCAGCTCTTCTTCGGCTGGGAGGGCGTGGGCCTCGCGAGCTACCTGCTGATCGGCTACTGGTACCACAAGCCCAGCGCCTGCGCCTCCGCGATCAAGGCCTTCGTGGTCAACCGCATCGGCGATCTCGGCTTCGCGCTCGGCATCGCGCTGATCTTCGTGGTGTTCGGCAGCATCACCTTCGACGCCATTTTCGCTGGTGTCAGCCAGCACCAGAACGACAGCTACAGCGTGCTGGGCGGCACCTTCCGCGCCTATGAGGTGATCGGCGTGCTGCTGTTCATCGGCGCCATGGGCAAGTCGGCCCAGCTCGGCCTGCACGTCTGGCTGCCGGATGCGATGGAAGGCCCCACCCCGGTCTCCGCGCTCATCCATGCCGCCACCATGGTGACGGCCGGCGTGTTCCTGATGGCGCGCATGTCGCCGGTGCTCGAATACGCCCCGCACGCGATGGCCTTCGTCACCTTCGTGGGCGCCAGCACCGCGCTGTTTGCCGCCACCGTTGGCGTTGTGCAGAACGACATCAAGCGGATCATCGCCTATTCCACCTGCTCGCAGCTCGGCTACATGTTCATCGCTGCCGGCGTGGGCGCCTACCAGGCCTCGGTGTTCCATCTGCTGACGCACGCCTTCTTCAAGGCGCTGCTGTTCCTGGGCGCCGGCAGCGTGATCCACGCGATGTCCGATGAGCAGGACATCCGCAAGATGGGCGGCATCTGGAAGAAGATCCCGCTCACCTACACCATGATGTGGATCGGCAGCCTGGCCCTGGCCGGCGTGTTCCCCTTCGCCGGGTTCTTCTCGAAGGACGCGGTGCTGGAAGCCGCCTTCGCCTCCCATGGCGGCTTCGCGCAATACGGCTTCTGGTGCGGCATCCTGGCCGCCTTCCTCACCGCCTTCTATTCCTGGCGCCTGCTGATCCTCACCTTCCACGGCGCGCCGCGGGCCGACAAGCACACGATGGACCACGTGCACGAAAGCCCGCTGGTGATGACGGTGCCGCTGATGCTGCTCGCCGCCGGCGCGGTGCTCACGGGCTTCACCTTCGCGCCCCAGCTTCTGGGCGAGCAATGGCAGCATTTCTGGGGCGCTGCGATCCACAACGGCCCGCACAACCATGTGATGCACGATATGCACGAAGTGCCCGGCTGGGTGGTGGCGCTGCCGGCCGTGGTGGGCCTCTCCGGCATCGCGCTGGCCTACATCATCTACATGGGCATGCCGGCGCTCCCGGCGCAGTTGGCCGAACGCTTCGGCGGGGTGTACCGCTTCCTGCTCAACAAGTGGTATTTCGACGAGCTGTACGACCGCATCTTCGTGCGCCCCACCATGGCGCTCGCCCGCGGCCTCTGGCAGGTCGGCGACGCCACGATCATCGACGGCATCCCCAACGGTGTGGCCTCGCTCACCGCCCAGGGCGCCGGGCGGGTGGTGAAGGTGCAAACCGGATCGATCGCCCACTATGCCTTTGCCATGCTGATCGGCGTTGTCGTGCTCGTCAGCCTCTACCTGATCATCCGGTGACGCAGCCATGAACGCGCTCAACGCGGCAGGCTTTCCCCTGCTTTCCCTTCTCACCTTCCTGCCGCTGGTCGGCGGCGCGGTGATCATGATGATCCGCGGGCCAGAGGCGGCCGTGGCCGCCAATGCCCGCTGGGCCGCTCTCTGGACCAGCCTGATCGTCTTCGCCCTGTCGCTGGTGCTGTGGTTCAAGTTCGACACCTCCAGCGCCGGCTTCCAGTTCGTGGAAGAGGTGGCCTGGCTGCCGCAATGGGGCATCACCTACAAGATGGGCGTGGACGGCATCTCGGTGCTGTTCGTGCTGCTCGCCACCGCCCTGGTGCCCATCTGCATCCTGGCCAGCTGGGACAGCATCGAAACCCGCGTGCGCGAGTTCATGTTCGCCTTCCTTGTGCTGGAAACCATGATGGTCGGCATGTTCGCCGCACTCGATTTCGTCGTGTTCTACATGTTCTTCGAGGGCGTGCTGATCCCGATGTACCTGCTCATCGGGGTATGGGGCGGCCCGCGGCGCGTGTATGCCGCGATCAAGTTCTTCCTCTACACGCTCGCCGGCTCGGTGCTGATGCTGCTGGCCCTGCTGTCCATGTGGTATGCCGCCGGCACCACCGACATCCCCACGCTGATGGCCACCCAGTTCAAGCCGGCGGTGCAGACCTGGCTGTTCCTCGCCTTCTTCGCCAGCTTCGCGGTGAAGGTGCCTATGTGGCCGGTGCACACCTGGCTGCCGGATGCCCACGTGGAAGCGCCGACCGCCGGCTCCGTCATCCTGGCCGGCGTGCTGCTGAAGATGGGCGCCTACGGGTTCCTGCGCTTCTCCGTGCCCATGCTGCCGGATGCCACCGCGTATTTCGCGCCTATGATCTTCGCGCTCTCGGTCGTTGCCGTGATCTACACCTCGCTGGTGGCGCTGGCGCAGACCGACATGAAGAAGCTGATCGCCTATTCCTCCGTCGCCCATATGGGCGTGGTGACGATCGGCATCTTCACGGTCAACGAGCAGGGCATCTCCGGCGCGCTGTTCCAGATGCTCAGCCACGGCGTCGTCTCCGGCGCGCTCTTCCTCTGCGTCGGCGTGGTCTACGACCGGATCCACTCGCGTGAGATCGCGCGCTATGGCGGCCTGGCAGACCGGATGCCGAAATACGCGCTCGCCTTCATGCTGTTCTCCATGGCCTCCGTCGGCCTTCCCGGCACCGCCGGCTTCGTGGGCGAGTTCCTGGTGCTGGTCGGCGCCTTCAAGGTGAATTTCTGGCTCGCTGCGCTGGGCAGCATGGGCATGATCCTGGGCGCCGCCTATATGCTCTATCTCTACCGCCGCGTGATCTTCGGCAGCATCACCCGCGACGACCTCAAGTCCATCATGGACCTCTCGCCGCGCGAGATCGCCGTGTTCGCGCCGCTCGTGGTGCTCACGCTGTGGATGGGCATCTACCCCTCCAGCTTCACCGTGTTCTGGGATGCCTCCGTGCACGCGATGGTGGAAAAGCACATCGCCGCGCTGGCCAGTACCTCCAAGCTTGCCGGAGTGATCGTACCGTGAACTGGCAACTTGCCCTCCCGGAGATCTTCCTCTCCTGCTCCGCCATGGCGATCCTGATGTACGGTGTGTTCGCGCGCCCCGAGCGCAGCTTCGTGATGTCCTCCATGCTGGCGGTCGGCGCCCTGCTGCTCACCGCAATGCTGGTGCTCAGCGGAACCCCGGGCGTGGGCTACAACGGCCTGTTCACCGTGGATGCCTACAGTCACTTCGCCAAGCTGCTCATCCTGGTTGCCGTCGGCCTCGGCGTGGTCATGTCGCTCGACTATGCCGAGCATGCCAACATGCAGCGCTTCGAGTTCCCCATCCTGATGCTGCTCGCCGCCGTCGGCATGATGCTGATGGTCTCCGCCACCAGCCTGATGACGCTGTATCTCGGCCTGGAGCTGATGAGCCTCTCGATCTACGTGCTCGCCGCCTTCGCGCGCGATGAGCGACGTTCGGCGGAAGCGGGCCTGAAGTATTTCGTGCTCGGCGCGCTCGCCTCCGGCCTGCTGCTGTACGGCGTGTCGCTGGTCTATGGCTTCTCCGGCAGCATGTCCTTCGCCGAGATCGGCCGCGCCATGGCCGATCCGAAAACCGCCTCCCCGGGCCTCACGGTCGGCATCGTCTTCATCGTCGCGGGCCTGGCCTTCAAGGTCTCCGCCGTGCCGTTCCACATGTGGACGCCGGATGTGTACGAAGGCGCCCCCACCCCGGTCACCGCCTTCATGGGCACCGCCCCCAAGGTGGCCGCCATCGTCCTGCTGGTGCGCCTGCTGTCCGATCCCTTCGGCGCGCTGCTGGGCCAGTGGCAACAGCTGATCGTGCTGGTCTCGATCGCCTCCATGGCCCTGGGGTCGTTGGCGGCCATCGGGCAGCGCAACATCAAGCGCCTGATGGCCTATTCCTCCATCGGCCACATGGGCTACGCGCTGATCGGCCTCGCCGCAGGCACCGGCGCCGGCGTGCGCGGCGTGCTGATCTACATGCTCACCTACGTGTTCATGAACGCCGGCACCTTCGCCTGCATCATCGCCATGCGCCGCCAGGGCCGGAACGTGGAAGGCGTCAGCGACCTCTCCGGCCTCGGCCGCACCGATCCCGCCATGGCGCTCGCCATCGCCATCTTCATGTTCTCGATGGCAGGGATCCCGCCCTTCTCCGGCTTCTGGGGCAAGTACTTCATCTTCACCGCCGCCGTTCAGCAGGGCATGTGGCTGCTGGCCGTGATCGGCGTGCTCACCAGCGTGATCGGCGCGTTCTATTACATCCGCATCATCAAGGTGATGTACTTCGACGAGCCCGCGCCCGCCTTCGATCCGCGCCCCGCCTCGCTCTCCTTTGTCGTCGGCGCCAGCGGGTTGTTCACCACCTTCTTCTTCCTCTTCCCCGCCCCCGTGGTGGCGGCGGCGGAGGCAGCGGCGAAGGTGCTGTTCCGGTGAACCCAGCCTCCAGCCGCCTCGCCTGGCGGCTGGACGTGCACGAGGAGCTGCCCTCCACCTCCGATCTCGTACGCATCCGCGCCGACGCGGGCGAGCCGGAGGGCCTCGCCGTTCTGGCCCGCCGGCAATCCAAC
>Ga0256325_1000028_pt1 | contig 14161 bp, 1 predicted proteins | sample LawtaT_16_FD_186095 | JGI IMG/M metagenome (GOLD analysis project Ga0256325, IMG submission 186095) | Metatranscriptome of freshwater microbial communities from St. Lawrence River, New York, United States - Law_Law_RepC_8d (Metagenome... | ecosystem: Environmental > Aquatic > Freshwater > River ...
AAAAGGAGCGCCAATGAATGCGGCACTTCGAACATGGTTTGGAAGGCGAGCCAAAGCAATATTAAACGTAACGGACGTTGATTTGGATAGATTTTGGACACAATCTATCGAGGAGGTGGAGAAAATCGAAAGCTTCATTGTTCCGAAAGGAATTCCCAATGAAGCTGCGAAACCTTTGCCCTCCATTGCATTTATTGCAAGCAGCGCGCACACAGAAAGTGAAATTCTGGAGCCCGAGACGTACTTGGCCGAGGAGGAAATGGCCGCAGTGAGAGCTAGGCACATGATACACAAAATTGAGGCAGGCCTTGAAGTAGATGCGAGCGATACGACAGCAGCTCAACAGCAAGCAATTCAAGAGAATATTGACGCGGCACAAGATCAGGACGCTATGTCCGATGGCGCTGAAGCAAACAATCCAGACGACGAGACAAAGCTTACGGATACAACAGCAGCACAATCAGAACCGGTCGGTGCAGATGCCCCAAATGAATCGAGCACGGATGCCGCTGAACCTGCCCCTGCGGACGTAACTGCCGATGCAAACGCGGATGAAAGTATAGTTGTTGCCCCTGCTCCAATTATCGAAGCTGAACAAGTCCCTGGTTACACGCTCTGCTCGGACGGGCGTTACCTTAAGGCTGCAGTTTGGGGAGACGTTATTCGCAGAAAGATAAGCATTACAGTTGAAACTCTTCACGATCATGCATTTGAAAAGTGCTTTTATTTAATGCGAAATGATCCAAAACCGTTGCCCAACGACATTCCTTCTGATGATGTTGAAACTGCTCTCTCGCGTGCATTCGAATTCGGACTGTACTTTGGTCCGGGTCTAGAATTACTTGACCAAGTGATCTCAAGCGTATTTTGCCCGATTATTTCAAGCTCGTTGAAAGCATCGACTGGAGATCCCAGTGCCGGAAATGACAAAACAGCAGAAGTCAAAACAGAATTTTACAGCAATCTTCAAAAGTTTTCATCCCAGCTGGGCCAAGCATTTTCTCAGTCCAGGGGTGGTCAAAAGCTGACACTGCCCACGATAACTCTTCCGAATGTGATAAATGAAGAGTTGCTCAAGGATCCTGAATTCATTGAACAATGTGAAGACACGTTGCAACAATGGGTGGCTATGATGGCCCAAAATATTGAGAGCCAACAAGCCAAGCATCCTGTTGGGAAAGGCCCCTTGGCTGAATTAGAATTTTGGAGAGAAAGATCGAATTCTCTGTCAACTCTTTGCGAGCAACTCACTTCAAAGGACTCCATTAATATGATAAAAACTTTTGAAATGTTAAATTCCTCTCATTTTGCGAACTTCGAATCCGAGCTCAAGGAATTGAACAAACTGTGGGTCGAAGCGAAAGAAAATGCAAAGTTTTTGTCTACCCTGGAAAGGCACTTCAAAATCATAACCCAAGGTACAATGAATCAAATTGTTGAGGCTATAAATCCTTTACTGAACGGTATTCGAATGGTGTGGGTGATTTCTCGGCATTACAACAATGATGAAAGAATGGTGCCATTGATGGAGCGCATCGCCAATGAAATAGCGGTAAATGTGTCCCAAGATGTGAATGTTCGGAATGTTTTCAAAGACGAACCTGCAGTAGCTATGCTCAAAATCAACTCGGCAATTACTGTTTTGGTCCGCTGGAGAGAGACTTACTTCAAAGTTCGCGAAAAAATTGAGCAAAGCGGAAGAGACCAGAGATGGGAATTCGACAGAAAACGCCTGTTTGACAGAACCGATTACATGGCAAAGAGATGCGAAAACATTCATGAAGTTGCAGAAGTCTTGTTGCAATTCCAAAATATTCTAGGTCCGGAGCTCAAAGCTGTTACGGGAGATTCTCGAGCGATTGACGAATCATTGGCTCGAGTCAATGCACTTACAGTCGCCTTTGAAACAGTTCCATTCGATATTTTTGACAGAAGGTTTCAAGCGTCATGGGAATCTGTAATGCACAGATTTCGTGAAGATGTGTCCAAAATTGAAGAGGTTGTCAAATCATTCATCAATGACTCTTTCAAAAAGCTCAGAAATGCTGATGGTGCTTTCGCATTGCTGGAAAAATTCAAATCACTGCAATCTCGTCAAGCTATCACTCAGCAAATGGCTGAAAAGTACACTGATGTTCTGTTTCGATTTAGGAGTGAAATTGAAGTGGTCCTTGCGCAGTTTGAAAGTCAAAAATCCAATCCACCCATATCTCGGAATTTGCCATTTGTGGCTGGATCTATCTCTTGGGCGCGGTCTTTGTTTGTCCGAATCAAGAAAACTATGGTTCGATTTGACTTGAAAGAAGAACAGCATAGGTTTCCTGAAGCAAATGAAGTAGTTGAGTTCTACGTCAAAGTTGGAAAAACGGTTAGGTCTTATGAGCAGCAACTGTTCACGACTTGGTGCGACAAAATGGATCAAACCATTGTCGACTACCTGAAAGCACCTCTTCTGAAAGAAACCTCTGTAACGTCTGGAACAAAAGGGCTCATTGTCAAGCACATTGATGTTAATTTTCCTACAAAGCTGAGTTTGATCATCAGGGAAGCCTCGTATTTGGATAGACTTGGTTTTGCATTACCAACTTCTGCGCTGAATGCTGCTCTCCAACAAGGGAAATTTATGAAGCAATGCGAGGCTTTGAAAGAATTGACTGACCGATTCAACGAAGCGTTAGTTGGCCTGAAACCTGCAGAATTCCAGTTGCTCAGTCTTAAAATTCAGAGCTTGATCAAATCAATATCAAGAGGTATGACGCCACTGAATTGGAATTCTCTTGGAATTGATCAGTTTGTACAAGATAGCCTACGATCAGTGGCTGAGTTTGTTTCTGTTGTCAAACAAGTGCAAAAGAACTGTACTATTATCGAAGGTGTGGTCAGCGATATTCAAGCTGCCACCCTTTTTGATGAAAGTGTGATTCTCGTTGGAGTTATGGATCTCCCAGAAATGTTTGAAGCAATTCAAAATGCCAGAGATAATGTGCTTCAAGATTTGGTTCATCAATATCGAACAATCACACCCATTCTCGGCAAAATTGAGGAGACTGTTTTGGGAACTAACACTGGGAAAGCAGGACATATGGTACCATTCTACAATGTTTGGGAGCGGCGCATTTTTGATGCACTTAGTGTCTGCACAGTCAATGCGATGGAAGTTTTTAGATCAAGATTGGTTGCTCGTGACAGGCCATTATTTCGCATCACTGCGACGCTATCCGTCCCTGATATTGTGATGCTTCCAGCCCTAACAGAAATTCACAAGTTGCTCCTCAAGCTAATTAAAAATACAATTGAATCGACAAGAAGTTTTTTGCGCTGGAAGCGAGGAACATGTTTGGAAACACCCCCTCAAAAGTCGGCCACAGAAGATGAAGAACCCGTCATTCACAGCTTTTATTCCGATATTTATCGTGATAACAACGTTATGTCTGTCATGTACAAGATCAACCAGGCAATGGAAAAAACGTTTGGGACTGTCAACAAGGTTCTTGCCAAGTGGAGATCGTATGAACCGGTCTGGAAACAAGACAAAGGATCAATCATCGATAAATTCTTCAAAACTGTGCCGAGTATCAATGACTATGAAAGCAGCATCAATCGCTATGTGTCACTTCAAGACGCGCTTGCGAAGGAAAGGTTTGAGTTTGACGTTGATTTTCTCAGACTTTCCTGCCGACCACTAATTGAAGAAATTCAAAAGGAATGTTCAAAATGGATACATGCATATTGCAAAGTTCTGCACGACTCGGCAAGAATCAAATTATTTGCAGCTCACGACGATATCAAAGAAAGAGATGCTGCAATTTCAAAGGACCCCTCCACTCTGACCCTCGAAAACATGAAACTGATATTGAATGTGATTGCAGATGTGTTTGAATCTAGATCTGACAGGGATGTTGTATTTTCAGACGTTGAGGAACGATATCGGCTTTTGGCAATGCATGAATACACTGTTGATGGCCCAGAACTGGCCATGGTAGGAGATGTTCAAAGTACTAGAGATGTGAGTGGTGGTATGCGCAACGCCTGGGCGGAACTTGTTTTGCGATGCAAATTTTTGGTCATCGAGTTGAAACCTGTGAGATTGCGATTTTCAGACTTCACAGTCAAGCAAGCAGCCCAACTGTTTGAGGATTCGAATGATATCGACGTGCGATTAAAAAAGGAGGGGCCTGATGCTGCTGATTTGGCTATGGGTGATGTCGGCATTGAAGAAGGTCTCCAAAGATTGGAGAAGTTCGGACTAGAGCTAGATGCTCTTAGAAAACGTCGCCAAGATGTTACAGAAGCTCAATTACTGTTTAATTTGGAGATCACTTCATTTCCTGTGTTGGCTAAAATCGACAGCGTTTGGGAAAATTACCAGAAAATATATTTTTTTCTGAAAGAATTGAATACCAAGCGGTCCAACTGGGCAGCCCAACTTTTTTTCACTGAATTGGATCCAAACGACTTGAATGCAGGAGCAGATGCACTTCTCAAAGACATGAAACTCGTTCCAAAAGAAATCAAAGCTGCAGTTACCATTTTTCCTCGAATTGTCGATGCCCTGGAAGCTTTCAAAAAATCTGTACCCATATTCCAAGACCTTAAAAATGAGTGCATCAGAGAACGGCATTGGAAACAACTCATGGAGGTTACCGGGAAAACATTCGATATCAGCCCGGGTTCGTTTACATTGGGAACTGTATTTGACCTCAATTTGGAAAAGATTGCGGACAAGGTCAACGATATCTGCGGTGCGGCTCAAAAGGAGCTCGCCATTGAGTCCGGAATCCGGAAAATATCGGAAACTTGGGCAGCATACAAACTGGACCTAATCCATTACACCAAAAATGAAGAAGATAGGGGATACACTCTACGTAGCGTGGAAGATGTCACCCTTCTATTGGATGATAACATGATGGCCCTTCAAAGCATGTCCGCTTCAAAATTTGTCGCTGCATTTCTTGAGGAAGTTCGAAACTGGGAAAAGAAGCTGTCGAAAATTGGGGAGGTAACTGAAATTTGGATGATCGCACAGAGGAAATGGATGTACCTGGAGGGAATTTTTGTTGGAAATGAGGACATTCGAACTCAATTACCTGAAGAGGCAAAGAGGTTTGATCGTGTAGATAAGTCCTGGAATAAGCTGATGGTTGCTACACAGAAAGATAGTGCCGTTCTGTCCTGCTGTCTTGCTGAAAATCGATTTGAGATCTTGACAGAGATGTCGTCCGAATTGGACCGTTGCCAAAAATCGTTGTCAGATTACTTAGAAACTAAACGTTGTGCATTTCCAAGGTTCTTTTTTATTTCGGACGATGAACTTCTTAGCATTTTAGGAACGTCTGACGTAACGTGTGTACAAGAACATATGTTGAAATTGTTTGACAATTCCGCAAAATTGCTGTTCGCAAGAGGAAATAAGGTTGTCAAAGGTTTGGAGTCTTCAGAAGGAGAGTCGTTTGAATTCAGAACCACTGTCAGCACAGACGGAGCAGTTGAAAGCTGGATGACAAACATTCAAGCGGAGATGCGAGTAACTCTTAGAACCATTTTGAAAGAGAATGTCTTTTCGTATCCCAAGGAAGATAGGATCACTTGGTTACATGCCAACCTCGGAATGAATGCAATTACAGGATCCCAGATATGGTGGGCTTGGGAAGTTGAGAACTCATTTGCCCAAGTTCGAAAAGGGAACAAATATGGTGTCAAAGAATACGCAAAAGTTTTGCATGACCAAATGAACAAACTTGTGACAGAGGTTCTTGGTGATCTCAGCGATAATGGTCGCAAATTGATAAATGCACAAATTATTATCGATGTTCATGCGAGAGATATTGTTGACAGGTTCATTCGAGATTCCATTCTTGACGCAAAAGAATTTGCATGGGAGAGCCAATTGAGATTTTCATGGGATCGCGCTGATGACAATTGCTACGTCCGACAATGCACCGCAACACTACTCTTCGGCTACGAATATGAAGGGCTTAATGGACGTTTAGTGATTACACCACTCACCGACAGGTGCTACATGACACTCACAACCGCGCTTTCATTTCGATTGGGAGGTTCCCCGGCAGGGCCTGCAGGAACTGGAAAGACAGAAACCGTCAAAGATCTCGCAAAAGCTCTGGCGAATCAATGCGTGGTTTTCAATTGCGGCGAAGGCTTAGACTACAAAGCAATGGGTTCGATTTTTTCAGGTCTCTGTCAATGCGGTGCTTGGGCATGCTTCGATGAGTTCAATCGCATTGAGCTAGAAGTTTTGTCTGTTGTCAGTGCTCAAATGAAGTGCATTCAAAATGCCCTGATGGCATGTCAGAGTCGGTTTCATTTCGAGGGACGAGAAATTGCGATGGATTTAAGAACCGGAATATTCATCACGATGAATCCAGGATATGCTGGACGAGTGGAACTTCCTGACAGTCTGAAGGCGTTATTTCGTCCAGTTACTATGATTGTTCCTGACCTGGAACAAATCTGCGAGATCATGTTATTTTCTGAAGGCTTTTTAACTGCGCGTATTCTTGCGAGAAAAATGGTTGTCCTGTACAAACTTGCACGAGAACAATGCTCCAAGCAAAGTCATTATGATTTTGGAATGCGTGCTCTCAAAGCAGTTCTTGTGATGGCAGGGTCGTTGAAACGAGATCCAGGAAATCAAAAGCTTTCCGAAATTGAAGTGCTTATGCGAGCTCTGCGTGACATGAATTTACCAAAATTTGTTTTCGATGATGTTCCACTTTTCTTAGGATTAATCAATGATCTTTTTCCCGGAATCAATTGCGAACGAGTCCTGCTGCCGCAACTCAAAAACGCGGCCGACGCATGCTTGCTTTCAAAAGGATATCAGTTGTTGAATGATCAAGCGGATAAGATTGTTCAGTTGTTTGAAACAATGGCGGCGAGACACACATCCATGGTTGTGGGTTCCACTCGTGGAGGCAAATCTGTAGTCATTCAAATTCTCGCGGATGCTCAAACAAGCCTCGGAAAACCAACCAAATTATTCATTTTGAATCCAAAATGCCAGACAGTGTCTGAGTTTTATGGAGTGTTAGACAACAACACGAGAGAATGGACAGATGGAGTGTATTCAAACATTTACAGAGAGTGTAACAAAGCATTGCCTCCTGGCAGGGATGAAAAAAGGTACTTTGTATTCGATGGCGATGTTGATGCACTTTGGGTTGAAAACATGAATTCGGTCATGGATGATAACAAGCTCCTGACGCTTCCGAACGGGGAGCGCATGAGGTTGAACAACCATTGTCGACTGCTTTTTGAAACGGGAAATTTGATATATGCATCCCCTGCGACGGTGTCACGCTGCGGTATTGTATTTGTTGATCCGAAAAATTTGCAGTACATGCCTTACATCAACACTTGGATGGCACAAAAGAAAGGATCTGCAAAGGATTCTGTAGAGAGCATGTTTGATGAAGCACTGCAAGAGACTTTCTCGAAGCTGTTCGCAAAATACTGTCCATCTCTCATCAACTTGATCACTGACGCTCAGATGCCCAATGGGGAATACATAAAGCGATTAATTATGCTTGTACCGATGACAGATTTGAATATGTGTACTCAACTGTGCACGATGCTCAAATCGATGTACCTGACTCATGAAGATCCGCAAGTTTGGTCCAATCCAGATGCAGTTGAATCGATTTTTATTTTTTGTCTGGTGTGGAGTTTTGGAGTGCAGCTTGTACCAAAGGATCAAGTTATTTTCGACAACGTGCTTAAATCTTTGACTGGGCGCGTACTTTCAGCCACCGATCCTGCTCCGATGAAGACACTTCCGTCATCAAAACCCACTTTGTTCGCCTACTTCTATAATTTCAAAACGCTGACATTTGAGCCCTGGGATACTCAAGTTTCAACATTCGTGACCCCCCCCGGAATCGCCTACAGTGCAATTCTTGTTCCGACAGTCGAAACTATCAGGAATACATACATGCTCAAGTGGAACATTGATGTAGGAAAGCCTGTACTGTTCTGCGGAAGCTCTGGAACCTCAAAAACAGTCACAATCAATAATTTATTGAACACTATGGATCCTTCGAAGCTTGTGAGGCTAGATATGAACTTCTCCTCGCGCACTTCAAGCATTGACGTTCAACGAAACATTGAAGAAGTTGTTGAAAAACGGACAAAAGACACTTATGGACCTCCTCCGGGCCGAAAACTGATGATATTCATCGATGATATGAACATGCCTAAAGTTGATAACTACGGAACTCAGCAGCCGATAGAGCTGCTGAAACTGTTGGTGGACTATGGAGGGTTTTACGAACGTGGTATCAACTTCAAATCTGGTGAGTCAACAAATTGGAAAAATATCAAGGACACAACTTTCCTGACAGCAATGGGTCCTCCCGGAGGAGCTCGTAATCCTGTTAATCCGCGCTTTGTTTCCTTTTTCTCTGTCTTTAATATTCCAGTACCTTCTGCCGCGAGCTTGAAAAGAATATTTTCATCAATTTTGAATTCCCACCTAGCAGTATTTCCGGCGGAAATTAAAGCATTATCCAATATTCTAACAGAGACTTCGATTTCGTTGTATGACATAATTGTTGAGGCGTTACCCCCGACACCAACAAAATTTCACTACGTGTTCAATTTGAGAGATCTCAGCCGGATATTTGAGGGAATGTGCCTGTCAAGTCCTTCAAAAATTACATCCAAACAGTCAATGGCACGCTTATTGAGAAATGAGGCTACACGCATTCTCGCTGACAGGTTGACGACCTCTGACGACAAGAAATTTTTTGAAAGTTCTCTGCAAAAACTTTTGGAAAAGAACATGAAAGATTCGGTGGCTGCCGCAATGCAAGAGCCCTCTTTTTTTGGTGACTTCGCTACTTTCGGAAATGATGATAATAGCGATTCAAGTTTGAGGCAGTATGAAGATTTGGGTGGATATGATGCAGTACAGCGCCTGTTCGAAAAAGCTCTAATTCTTTACAATCAAAAACCAGGAAACAAAAAAATGAACCTTGTCCTATTTGAGAATGCATTGGAACATTTGGTTCGCATACACCGTGTTCTCCGTTTGTCAGGTGCGCATGCACTTCTGGTTGGTGTTGGAGGCTCAGGAAAGCAAAGTCTGACCAAACTAGCTGCGTTTGTTGCCGATTGTGGGAATTTTGAAATAACGCTTGCAAGAGGGTATGGTGATGGCGAGTTTAGAGAAGATCTCAAGTCATTGTACGCGCTGCTTGGCCCGAAGAATTTGAAGATGGTTTTCTTGTTTACAGACGCGCACGTTGCTCAGGAGGGATTTCTCGAACTGATCAATAACATGCTTGCATCAGGCATGGTACCAGCTTTGTTTGCAGAAGATGAAAAGGATGTGATGGGTGGCTCAGTACGAGATGAAGTGCTGAAAGCGGGTTTGATGGAAACCCGCGAAAACTGTTGGAAATTCTTTTTAGATCGTTGCCGAGGAAATCTTCACTGCGTTTTGGCAATGTCACCCGTGGGTGAACTTCTGAGGCAGCGATGCAGAAATTTTCCGGGATTGGTGAACAACACTGTGATTGATTGGTTCACACCTTGGCCACAGCAAGCGCTGGTTTCAGTTGCTACTTCATTTCTGGCAAATGAGGAACTACCAGAAGACCGCCGAGGTGATATTGTTCAGCACATTACAGTAATTCACGAGTCAGTAAGAACCGCATCGAGCAGCTTTGAAGAACGCCTGAGGCGTTTCAACTATGTTACTCCCAAAAATTATCTTGACTTCATCAACAATTACAAGTTGCAGTTGACGACCTCTCGTAACAAGAACTCAGAGATGGAAAAGCGCCTAGATGGAGGATTGACAAAACTCATTCAAACGGCAAAAAATGTGGATGAAATGGCTGAGGAGTTGAAGAAAAAGAAGGTGGTAGTACAGGAGAAGACTGTTGCTTGCGCAGATTTGCTGGAGGACATAAAAACAAACACTGCTGATGCAGAGACGAAACAAGAAAATGCGCTTCAAAAGCAAGAAGAACTCAAAGATTTGACTGTGAAAATAGATGCCCAGAAAGCAGAAGCGGAGGGTGAATTAGCGGCAGCGTTGCCAGCATTGGCCGCAGCAGCTGAAGCTCTTAAAAACATTAGGAAAGAGGATATCACTGAATTAAAATCGTTTGCAAAACCACATCCTCTTGTCGAACAATGCACGATGTGTGTGGCAATATTCAAAAAATACCCAGACACATCTTGGAAGGGTGCGAAAACCATGATGGGAGATGGTCAATTCTTGAATTCGCTGTTAGATTTTGATAAGGACTCCCTGACCGAAAAGCAAGTCAAGAAGGTCACATCATATTTCAGTACTCCAAACTTCAACCCAGAACAGCTGAAATCGATTTCAACAGCAGCAGCGGGTCTTCTTGTATGGGTCTACGCCATGGCCAACTATTACGCCGTTGCTGTAAAGGTCAATCCTCTTCGAGAAGCCGTGCGCAAAGCATTGATGGATCTTCAAAAAAATGAAAAGGATCTCAAGAAGATTATCAAAGACCTTGACGCGCTCAAAGAATTGCTGGCCACACTGCGTAAGAAATTCTCTGAAGCCCAGGCTGAAAAGGAAAATCTCCAGGCGGAAGCTGTCAAAATGGAGCGACTCCTTGAAGCCGCGACCAAGCTTATTTCTGGACTTTCTTCTGAACGAGATCGTTGGACACTTGAAATGGAGGCCCTTGGAACCTCACGCGAAAAACTTGTGGGCGATTGCTTGATGAGCTCCGCATTCCTGTCTTATTTGGGGGCGTTTAATTTTGATTACAGATCCGATTTGATGTCCAAGTGGGTTGAAGATGAAAAAACGAGGCGCATCCCCTATTCTCACCCGTATGATGCAACAAAAATATTGACAGATGAAGTTCAAATCAACAAGTGGGCATCAGAAGGGCTGCCAAGTGACGATTTGAGCGTGCAGAATGGTATTTTGACTACAAGCAGCAGCAGGTATCCATTGTGCATTGACCCGCAAATGCAAGCAATAACATGGATAAAGAAAAAGGAAGGAAAGCAGTTAGATGGCAAAATTCGTAGCATGAACGATCCTGATTTTATCAAGCATTTAGAACTTTCGGTCAATTATGGGTTTCCATTTTTGTTCGAGAACATAGATGAGTTCATTGACCCCGTCATCAACCCCGTGTTGGAAAAGAATATTACGGTTGCTGGTAGCAGAAAGTTCATCAAGCTGGGAGATAAAGAAGTGGATTGGGACGATTCGTTCAAATTGTACTTGACCACCAAGCTCGCAAATCCTCATTATTCCCCAGAAGTATTTGGAAAAACTATGGTTATCAATTACAGTGTGACCCAACAAGGATTGGAAGATCAGCTTCTCAACGTGGTGGTTGGATTCGAAAGAGCTGATCTTGAAGCGCAAAAAAATGATCTGATTCAAGAAATGAGCCAGAACAAAGCACTTCTTCATCAACTTGAGGACACTCTGCTGCGAGAGCTTGCATATGCTACGGGCAATATACTCGAAAATCAGGACCTTATTGACACACTTGAAAATACGAAAGCAAAAGCAGTTGATATATCTACTAAATTGGAAGAAGCAAAAAAAACAGCAGTTGAAATCGAAGTTTCTCGAGCCGAATACAGGCCATGTGCAAAGCGTGGCTCCATCGTGTTTTTCGTGATGGCAAGCTTAAGTGTCATTAGCAATATGTATGAAAACTCGTTGGGCTCGTTTCTCGGGGTATTCAATCTCACCCTCCAGAGAAGTCAGACCGATGCGGTTGTTGCCGCGCGCGTTAATAACATTATTGACCACCTCACAATGTCGGTTTATGATTTCACGTGTACTGGCCTTTTCGAGAAGCACAAACTCATGTTTTCTTTTGAAATGTGGTGCAAAATTCTCAAAGGAGAGGATCGGCTTGATGAAGTGCTGTTCGATTTTTTCTTGAGAGGAGATTCTTCGTTGGATGCAGTATCTATCTCTAACCCATATGCATGGATTGATGATGGAGGATGGAAAGACTTGATCAAATTATCTGGACTCAATGCCTGTTTTCAAAACATCATCAAGCAACTTGAAGTTGACAGTGCAGATTGGAAGGCATGGTACGATTTAGAAACTCCTGAAAATGCCCCTGTTCCTTCGAATTTAGACAGTGTACTTGATGAATTTCAGAAATGCTGTCTTATGAAATGTCTGCGACCTGATAGAATACCCGTTTCAGTTCAAAAGTTTATTATAAAACAAGCTGGCACTCGCTTCGTGCAACCTCCCATTCTGAATTTTGAGAGAGTGTTCGCCCAAAGCACTCCATTTGCTCCAATTGTTTTCATTCTTAGCCCGGGAGCTGACCCGGCATACGATATTTTTCAACTTGCTGATAAAGTTGGAATGGGTGGCCCCAAGCTGAAATATGTTTCACTGGGCCAGGGACAGGGACCTCTTGCCCAGCAGCTCCTTGAGGCCGGTGTGGCCAGGGGATACTGGGTTTTACTTCAAAACTGTCATTTGCTCTCTCGTTGGCTCAAGACATTGGAAAAAATACTCGAAACTATCACCAAGCCACACCCGGATTTTAGACTCTGGTTGACCACGGACCCCAGCGACGCGTTTCCTCTTGGAATTCTACAGAAGTCATTCAAGATTGTGACAGAGCCGCCAAATGGTCTGAAGCTCAATATGCGAAGCTCTTATTCAAAAATCACAGACGAGATGCTTGACTCCTGTCCGCACCCGGCCTACAAGTCACTGGTGTACGTTTTAGCATTTTTTCATGCAGTTGTTCAAGAGCGCAGAAACTATGGCAAATTGGGCTGGAATGTCCCTTATGACTTCAACGAAAGTGACTTTCGTGTCTCAGCTAATCTGATCAAGTACTACCTTACTAAGACTCATGATGAAAAGCAGGAGCAAATTCCTTGGGGCTCGCTTAGGTACTTGGTTGGGGAAGCCATGTATGGTGGACGAGTCACCGATGCATTTGACCGCAGAGTTCTGAATACATACGTAGAAGAATACAACGGTGATTTTCTCTTTGATTCATTTCAAAAGTTTCACTTCTTCAACGGTGAACAATTCGACTATTGCCTGCCAGAATCCGGATCTGTTTCCACCTATATATCAACAATTGAAGCGCTGCCTTTGGTGTGCTCCCCTGAAGTCTTTGGCCTGCATCCAAACTCTGAGATTGACTACCTCTCCAATTCAGCAAAAGAAATGTGGCGAAGCCTTATCTCACTACAGCCACGTGCAGTCAAATCTGGTGGTGGCATAACACGAGAAGAATTAATTGCAAACATTGCAACGGATTTGCAAGGCAAAGTCCCTGTCGTATTCGACATACCAATGATTACGAAGTCGGTGGGAATTCCAAACCCTGTGCAGATTGTTCTTCTTCAGGAACTGGAACACTTCAACAAATTAGTGTCATATATGGACAAGTGTCTGAAAGAACTTCAGAGGGCACTAAAGGGTGAGATTGGAATGTCTACTGATCTGGATGCTATTGCATCATCATTATTTAATGGAGAGGTTCCTCCGCAATGGAAAAAAATTTCCCCGCCCACCAGAAAGTTACTCGGTTCGTGGATGATATGGTTCACTGCGCGTCTGAAGCAATACGAGCTTTGGGTTCAAAATGGTGCTCCAATTGTCCTCTGGCTCTCGGGGCTCCACATTCCAGAGACTTACCTGGCTGCAACCGTGCAGACCACATGCAGGGCAAAGAAATGGCCACTCGATCGCAGCACTCTGTACACAAAGAGCACCCAGTACGTCGAGGCCAAGGATGTGCCATCGCGACTGGAGTACGGTTGCTACATCAGTGGTCTCTTTTTGGAGGGTGCTGCATGGGACATGGACCGTGGTCTTGTGACACAGCCGCCAAAAATTCTCATTCAGCCAATGCCGATCATGCAAATTATTCCGACAGAAGCGCATCTGCTGAAGCTTACTGGAACTTTCAGAACTCCTGTTTATGTAACATCTGATAGACGAAATGCGATGGGGGTAGGTCTTGTGTTCGAAGCAGATCTTGATACGGAGTATCATTCCAGTCATTGGATACTCCAAGGAGTTGCACTCGTGCTCAACAAGGACGGTTGAGCTTTTGGGCAGGGCATTGTGGCTCGCCAAGTCAGCTCAGTGCATATTCCAAGACAATCTCTATAACAATCATAATAAATATCAATA
>Ga0256325_1000037_pt1 | contig 13445 bp, 1 predicted proteins | sample LawtaT_16_FD_186095 | JGI IMG/M metagenome (GOLD analysis project Ga0256325, IMG submission 186095) | Metatranscriptome of freshwater microbial communities from St. Lawrence River, New York, United States - Law_Law_RepC_8d (Metagenome... | ecosystem: Environmental > Aquatic > Freshwater > River ...
CAACTCGCTCCTTCCTGCTGCATTTTGCGCATTGCAGCAAAGGATGAGTTCCCCCTGCGATCGGTTCGTTGGGGTGCCGTCTCCTATAGCAAAGTGCCAAACCTGTGGTTTCGCCCGCAAAGATCACGCTCCTGCTGCTTTGGCTCCAGCTGCTGCAGCGGCCCCCGCCACCCCCCCTAAAAGAGCCAGCACCAGCGATCCTGCCGCCGCCGCCATCGCCGCCAATCTTTCAGCCAGTCTCGCCCCCCCTGGCTTCACACGCCCTCAGAGTGCGAGTGTTTCTGGTGCTGCTGCCGCAGTCGCCGCTGCTGCGTCGTCTTCTGCCATTGCAGCTGCTTCTGCCGCATCCCAGGTTGCCACTTCTGTTGGCCCTCAAGTGACCGCTGCCGCGGCGTCAGCAGCTGCCGCTGCTAGTTCTGCTGCGGAAGCAGGTCTTGCAGAATTTAATTCCCGTGCCGCCGCCGCAGAAGCGAAGATTTCACAAACCAAAAAAGTCGTCGATGATGCCACCGCGTCGATGGCTGCGCTGGCTGCACAGCCTGCCATATGGAAGGAATACAAAGACGACGATGGTCGCACCTACTTTTACAACACAGCTAGCGCTGAATCTGTTTGGGAAATTCCTCCAGAATACGCCAAGATACTTGCCGAAAAGAAGCGCCTTGAGAAAGTGAAGCAAGATGCTCAAAAAGAATTTGAAGCTGCCCGCTCCGCATTGGACAAGGTGGCCGCCGAAAAGTCAGCAGCAGTTAAGGCTGCTGCTGATTCTGCCCGTGTCGCAGCCGAGCAGTTGAAAGCCTCTGCTGCTGCTGCTGCTGCCTCCACTGCTGCTACGGTAGCTGCTGCTGCAACAGCTGCTACCGCTGCGGTTGCAGCAGCAGCTTCTGCCCCAAAGCCATCGAGCAATCCTTGGCAAGAATTCAAAGACGACGAGGGCAGAACTTATTACTACAATAAGGAAACCAAAGAGAGCTCTTGGTCAGTTCCTGCAGAGTTTGTAAAACCTAAGCCTGCTCCTCCTGCTGTAGCCCCTCGCCCCACTTCAGCAGCTACGGGAGGTGCAGTTTCAGGCGAAGCAGGCGCTGCTCGCAATCCTCCACCTGTAGCCGCGCGTCCTGTCGCAACCGCATCATCGTCAGAAGCTGCCAACGGTCCTGCGTCGGTATCTCCTGATTACACACTTGACCCAACCGCGTTGCCCATCGCTGCGCCATTTTCTAGCAAATTTGCCTATGACAACAAAGTTGTTTGGCAAAACCAAACCTTCCTGGATATGTGCTATGATAGCTATATGAATCACAAGCAAAATTCTGTCGCCCGATCATCCTTTTGTGCTTCCGCCACCATGCTCACCTCCGTACTTACGCAAATGCAGCAACAGTGTCAGCTTTGGTTTGTGGGCATGCCAAGTGAACTTCGGAGGGATATTCAAGATATTCAGACTGCTCTTGTGGTTTTGAATGAACTCAGCAACCAAGTTCCCGCCAACATCGAGGCCAAGTATACTGATGACAAAACTTGCGATTTCATGTTTGCCCTCAAGATGCGCATCAGTACACTTGCCCCTGGAGGATTTACACTTTTCCCTTCGGGCTGGATCAGTGCAGATGGCACCAGCCAGCCAATCCTGTTTTGCATTCTTCGCCAACAAGACACTCCCGATTTATGCACGGTTTGCGTCATCAACTCTGGTAGCCAGGGTCTAAGTTACCACCCCATCAAATTCGAGACTGATACAAATCAAAAATACAAGCTGAGCTTCATTTTTCACGACGTTCCATTTGCCAAGATTTCAGACGGCGCGTTCTGGTTTATGATTGCTCGATTGACGGCAAATCCGCACGAAACACACACAGCAAGCCTTTTTTATGAGCAATTGCTTCCATTTCTCAACATGCGCTCCATCAGGAGCAATCTTGCCGACAACGTTAAGCCCAGCCGCAACGGTATTCCCTGGGCAATCGCCCCAAGAAGTGGCGACAGCAGTCTGGTTTGGTGCATCCTTTATGGAATATACTCAGCTCTCTTTCTTCGAGGTTGGACCGAGCCTCAAATCAAATATTTCGAGTTACTCATTCGATGGCAATTCTGTCGCATTGCTGTTCATGATTTTGAAGCGGACATTCAAAATATGTCCGACAGTGATCGTTTTACTGTTCGAATGTGTATCAAAGAGTTGATGGCAGAGAGTTCTCGACTCTCCCAGGATGAGACGCTTTGTGTCACATCTCCGGGTTTGCTCAGACAAATGCAGCAATTTAGCGAGCAAGTGATGCAAAAAATCAATAATGTCATTGATGTCGAAAATGTTCCACTTGTCCTTAAAAATTCAGATGAAGAGAATCTGAAAGGGGCGGATGACTGTTCTGCAGATTACATGCCTTTCCCTCTATTTGACGGATTTGATCGCACCGAATCTATCGAAGGTCTTGCCGGTCCGGCCGACCTCGACAAGAATTTTCGTGCGGTTCAATTCTCTCTTGTCAAAGATGTGTTTCACTCATTCGAAGACATCGCTTGCGGTCTGAGGCACTGCGATCATATTTGCACGTTGCTTGCATATCAGAAAGATGCAGTCAAGAATACCTCTTGCCTGAGCATTGCTCTCATTCAGTACATCTTCACTCATTCCATGCCATTGCCTCTTGCCCGTGGGCATCCAAAACTTGCGCAGTGCTTATGGCAGCAACCCATTCGATACGAAACTCAAATTGACATATTGCGACTTCTTCACTCTGTCGCGAGGCATTTCATAGCATGTGCGCTTTCTCTTCGTTACACTCGAAGCTTTGATGCCACCAGAATTCTCATCACTGCAGCCATGACCATGGTTGCTGATGCATGCGTCCGCATGCGTGCGAGTGATATTCCGTCTTTTTTTCTCACTTCACTACAATGGCACCGCAGCTCCCACCCCAAGGTTTTTCATCAAGCCTTTTGGCATCGATGTTTCATCATTCATTGTGTTGAGCGAAGGCATGAAGTTTCAGATGCCTCATCTTGTTGCAACGCGCACTGCAGTTCTCGATTATTTTGTTGCTCTCAAAAGGGATGTCACCCCTGACCGATATATGTTCAATTTTGAACACAGTTCTTTGCCAGCCGCAGAAATTTTTCTGTGTGATCAGTTGTGCTTTGAATTCGGATTTCCCAACGATCCTACGATTCTTCCTTTGTATGTTACTGGACAGCGCTCAGAACTTCCAGACTTATTTCCTGAACTTCACGTTCTCCGCGATATCGTGTTTTATTTCAAACTCATGATGACTCCCACATCGGATGAACTTCCAGAAGTGCGTGTTTGGTTGCATTCTGACAGCAAATTGAAGATAAAGTTCAGAGACCCCAAGGAAGGCTATGTTGTTACCGCATTTGGCAAGACTCTCAAAGTGCTTGCTGCCTTGAGCACGGAAGAGATGCAAGCACAGCAGAGCGCCCTTTCCAAAATATTTTTTGGAAAGAAGAGAGGATGGACCTCTGGCGCTGATCCCAGTGATCTTGCTGGCACAGAAATCAATTGCGAAGAAGATGTTCTTCATGTCAAAACTATGCCCAGCTTCGATAACAAGCTCAGCCAACGTGCCAGTGAGCAGCTCATTTGTTTTCTCACTGCCCCCTACATTCGGATTCCGTTGGTTCTGGGACTGTTCTCCGCTAGGGAAAATCTCTCAGCTCTTGGCCACAAGCAAATTCAGCTCATAATCGACGCTGTTCTCTTTGAGCCCTGGTTGTGGCAGCCAGATATGCCCAAGGTAGTTCCCAAAGAGATTCCATGCAGTGATCGTTCTCATCTTGCCACACCCATGGGCTTGCTGTTCAATGAGCTTCAAAAATCACCGCAAGGCATTGTCATTGCCATATCGGAGCTGGTCAACTATGCCCTTGAGCTTGACACTGGTCGCTATTCTGAAAGCACTGCAGCAATCATTTTGTACGTTATTCGGTTAGTGGTTCGCGTTGAAGGTTTTATGCGATTCTTATCGGACCACAACAATTGGGACAAGAGCGCAGTGGTAGGAGCAGGTCCTCAGTCACATTTGAGAGGCCTTGAATGCACTCCTGAAAAGCTTCAGCTCATTGAATCTCGTAGAAAAGAAATTCGGGCCGCTCTTGACGACTGTTTTTTCCCATTGTTGGAGAGATGGGCAGAATACGCTTCAAAGAACGACGAAATGAAAACGTGTGTGTTGATGCACGCGCATCTCGCTTACTTGTATCTGCACAAACCGTTTGACGAATACAATCGTCAGATTTGTGTCACTCTCTTGTCATCACAAATTTTCCTCAAGTGTTGGTTCAGCTATCCACTTGAAGCTGTCGGTGATATGAGTTATCCTCGTACCACCAAAGAACAATCTCTGGATACTTTTGAACTCAGCGCAGAACTTCAAATTTCTGACACGGATTTATTTGCATTGTTCCAGATGCAACGCGGTAATTGCATCAAATGGATAAGTTCATCTCCAGTCGAAGGATCAGAGTGCTTGGAATCAATCGTTCGCATTGTCACTATGACAGGAAAACGTCTCAAGTCTGCTGCTGACACTCAAACTCGATTCTGGCGCTCAATGGATGGCCTTCGGTGCATCGGGCGTTTCATACCAGAGCCCAAACCTCGATCTCCCGAAGAAGCTGCTGCCGCTGAAAAAAAACGGGACAACGTACGTGCAACTGAACAGCCAGATATCGAAATTAACGCCCAGCTCGGGACCTTCTCTGTGCAAAATGCTCGTTTGGAAGCGCTTGACGACAAAGTTGGGACTCACCCAGATTTTCTTGATCTTTTTGGAGAAAACGGCCGTCTCATGCAATGCGCCATCATGAAAATATCGGCGAACCGTTACTGGGTTCGGTTGGTTGGCAGGAGGCACGATATTCAGTTCTGGAAGCAGGACAATCGTTCTCCTCCTCTTCCATTTCCCAGAATGTACGATAAGACTCAGTTGCAGGGTTCAGAGCAGTGGATTTCTGACATTTTTGATTCAATTCGAGACAAGCACCACATTCTTCAAAATGTCACTATTTATATGCCAAAGACGCCTTATGGATCGAATGCTCCATATGCCAGACTGTGCGCTCACCACATTACCGACGACGATCCTGAGAGCATGAAAGAGCCACCCAAGAAGCTGGCTGAAATTTGCTATCTGTGTGGAGTCAAGTTCACTATGACCAAACATCGGCACCACTGCCGTATCTGTGGCAACAGCATCTGTGACGCTTGTGGAACAGACAGCAAAAAAGAGATTCTTGCGTCAGGAATTCGAGCTCCAAATGGCGAAATTCCATCTCGCCTTTGTACAACATGCCTTACTTCTTACAAGCCGCGCATGAACCTTAAAGAAGTTGTTGTGTTTCGTACTCAAAAAGTCGTTCATGTTTACATGGTTGAAGAGCGTGGCAGGCGTTTTTATAGACGTCTTTGCTTTTCTTCTGATTTCAGCTTTTCATTTCATGCCCTTCCTCCTGTGTTTGATGCCGATGATGAAAAAGCCTTCTTCTCTGAATCGGATTCAACTGCTGCTGCTACTGTCAGGCGCGATGGCACGTACGATTACAAAAGACCAATTGCTCCGAAGGAATCGTTGGTGGTGACAAGAAATTTCGGATTGTCAACTTCTGATTCCCAGATGTCTGTTCCTCGCAAGTTCCTTGAGGGCCTTATCCCGGATGCTCTCATTGAGAACTATGTGTTTTGGCAGAATCAACATGACGACTCGCTGACGGGTTACATGCTTCGTTCTGTTGCGGAAAAGACGCAAACAGCATTCGCTCTTCGCATCAAGTTATGCTCCGACGGGACTAACCCCACGTGTGCGCAAGTTCTCAGAGTCCCGCTTCAAGCTCTTGGTACAACGTCGAATATGTCTCCACTAGCTTCTGCCAATGCTCAATATTCTGAAGAAAAGAAAGTGCCCGAAAATCCTCCTGGCCAGCTCATGCTCATTAATATTCGAGATGCTGTGGTGGGAACATTTTTGCACCAACTGGCTCGTCTGTGTTTTCGCCTGGAGGATCCTTCATACGTGCTTGTGTGGTCAAATTCTGTTATCAACCCGAAGGATGTTCGAGCTAAGATTTCAATTGATTTGATCGAATTTCCACGACTTGGAATTTCTTTTTCTGCTCAGAAAAATGCAGGACAAACAAGGTTCATGTCCAACGACTTCGTTGGCATGTTCATTTCTGATTTCAGATCTGCTGCAATCATGAAAACTGTACAGGGATTGCCTCACGGCCTGGTTCTCGAAAATATCGACCGCGAGTTTGCCATAATGGTCCCTGCAGTGCTTCCCACTCGTGTCAGGCCTGCTGATCTTGTGAAATTCAACATTCGACTCGTTTTCTTCAGGCAATTACAAGCCGAGAGTCTATCAAAGCTTCTCGTGAAGACGTATTTATATCCGGTTCACATTTCATCATCGTTTTTGTTCACTCCTACGCAGCCATCAACAGCTTACCTCCTCCTTCTACGCTTCATTTCCCGACAATATGAAGCAGTATGCACTCTGGTTGAATCTTGTGTCAATGATAGCGGCTTCAGTGATGAGATGAAGGGCATCTTTAATGCACTGAGGACTGTTAACGATGATCAGTCTCCAGATGCTCACGCTTGCAGACTGAAGATCAGTTTGGTGATGGAGGAGTCCGGAACTCATGAAGTAGACCTGCCATGGACAGTGTTCACCGAATACGGCCAATATCTGTTCAAAGAGCATGCCATTTCTGCATCTTGCAAACTCACCCCTCCTGAGGAGCTTCGAGTACTTGAGATTTGTGGTTTGGGCGAGCCTCCCAATTACAAGCTTGTAACACGGAAAAATATTTTGAAAACTTACTTGTTTGGCGGCGACACTGTTCAGGTTCACTACCCCAAGCGTCCTGATCTTTCCCACGAGTTTGATGCTCTCGTTGACAAAGCTTGCATCCAACCTGGTGGCTGGGATTCTCTTGTATCAACATTTGCAAGTATTTCTTACAAGAAGCCGCTTGAATCTTCGGGTCTTGAAATGGTTCGTCAAATGAACAAGTGGTACAATAACGGTCTCAGGCTCAAAGGGGGCAAAGATGACCTCGGCTTTTTGTTTGTTTGGGAGTTATTGACTGGAACTGTCCAGTGCAAGCTTCAGCCTGGCGACAACACCTTTTATCTCGGATGCCTCATTATGCGTTTGTTTCCTCAAGAAGATACTGCCGGCACCTCATTACTCATGTCAATGCTCAAAGTTGTAGCCCGCAACATCAAAGTTGTTGCAGATCCCACATTTCCCAAAGTTGGATCTGTCGGCAAAATGGCTTCAATGTTCAAAATGGGCGACAATGCATTCTCTCGCTTGATCAAGGATTCGCAACCATGGTTCTCCAAGAATCAGTCGCAGCTTGATTTTGGAGATCAGTATGCAAAGGACGTTTGGGATCCTCCTGCATCAATTTCTACCGGCTTTTCTTCTGGCCGTGCAAGATTCAAGAGGCAAATGATATCAAATTATGATTGCAACGTTCGTTTGATTCGTCCTTTCTCTTTTGCCACACGTGGTGGTACATTCGAGCTGTCTCAAAATGACGTTGAGGTTTTTGCCAAAGACACGCTAGCACCCATCGATTTGCCATCATTCATTGTAGAGCAGAACAGGCAGCAGCTTGGCATGGATCCAGTCAGTGATGAGATACCATTCAACATTTCCAAGCACCCAAGCTGTAAATCTCACGTAGCCGACTCACTTCTTAGTCGTCTCACCAGTGATTGCAAGTTTTATGCCAATCAGACCAACAGCGCCACAGAATTCAAGTTCAAGACATGTTTGGATGCCGATGTTGAGCGCATTGTGGCCGAACCTGCTGGTGCTGTCACTGTTGCTGCTTTGAAACAGGTTGAGCGCCTCATTCAAGCGCTCGGAAATCTCGCCACCTCTGACCAAAAATACGTTTCATTTGCTACCGAGTACCTTGCGCCCAATGCACTGTCTATTGGCTCTTCTGTCGACGCTCCTCACGCTAAAGAGCGTATCAGCTACATTCTTGGTTGTTATGGCCTTGTGCGCATGCCTATGACCAATGAGTTCCTCATAACTATGCTGCTTTCAAGCTGCGCAGAAAGTGACTTACGATATCTGAACCCGTATCTTTCAGACAAAGACTGTGAGATGCTCATGAACACTGTGATCTCAACGCTTGTCCGCGTCATCCGAATCGGTCACATCAGGCGATGCATCACTGAGGCAAAAGAACTCTTCTCAATCTTACGATGGATTCAAAACACTTCCGCTGGCATGGTAGATAGTTCTGTGAAGACCAAACTTTCTTTACGTGCCAGTGCAGTTGCGGCTTTGCTTTCCGCCAAGCGCTCTTACACGGAGAAGCAAGCTCACGGAATCTCTTTTGACCCTCGTTTTATGGTATTTGAATTTCTTCACAATTTGATGCTTAGAGGTAGTCAAGTACAACTTGTTCGGGACTTCTGTTCTGCCATTGCAGGCGGAGAAGGAGGCTCCTGCCACCAGCTCATTATGGGCGCTGGCAAAACCACTGTTGTCGGACCTCTTCTTGCTCTCATGCTTGCAAATGGCAAATCTGTCGTTATGCAATGCCAACCACGAGCTTTACTCGAGCAATCACGTATCATTGTTCGCGAACGGTTTTCTGCTCTCATTCGCAAACGTGTTTATACTTTCAAATTTGATCGTTACAAAGAAATCAACCAAGCCTTGCTGCGTATGTTTACGATGGCTCGCGACACCCGTGCTGTTGTTGTGACCACCCCAACTGATATCAAAGCTTTCATGCTCAAGTTCGTCGAACTTATGCATTGTATCGACCTTTCGCGCAAATCTGCTGCATCAAATTTCAACAAATTCAAGCAAAAGGCAATTTCCGAAGAAGCTCTCAAAAAAATGCGCAAGCAATGCCTCATTTGCACTCAAATTTTATCCATTTGGAAAGAGGGCGTTCTGCTTATGGACGAAGTTGATATGATTTTGCATCCTCTCAAATCCGAATTGAATTTCCCTGTCGGATTGAGACAGCCTTTGGATCTTACAACGACGAAAAACAACAAAGGCTTGCGATGGGAAATCCCTTGGTTCTTGATGGATGCATTGTTTTTCCATTCCACCGAAAAACTTTCTGTTCCACTTGCTGAAGGCTCCAGGCAGGCGCAGCTTGTTCTTGGCAAGATCAAATCTGTCATCGACGAGGGAATGGGGCAAAGACTTCTTCAAGGAACCCCACATCTTGTGCTGCTTAATCGTTCATTTTACGACTTGAAGCTCAGACCGCTGTTGGCAGAATGGCTCGTTCAATGGTTTTCATTTCAGTCAAAAACCAAAATCACAAACGAGCAAATTTATCTTTACTTGTCTCGACCTCCGTCTGATGACGCTTCGTCCAAATTTTTGAAGAGCATCGGAGTCAATGACGAGCTTGTTGACGACGACTTCATGAAAATGCTCAATCTTGCCTATGACCTCCTCACCTCATTTATTCCATTCGTGCTTTCCAAGATTGATCGCGTCACTTTTGGCCTTCTTAACGAGGCAGAAATTGAAGCCAGCAAAATATCTGACCCAACTGCTCCGAAATCTCGTTCTCTCACAGCAATTCCATTTGTGGGCAAAGATTGTCCCAGCGAGCGTTCAGAGTTTGCGCAGCCTGATGTTGTCATATCTCTTACCATTCTTGCATATCGTTATGAAGGTCTTAGACGTTCTGATTTGAGATCTGTGTTGAAAGAGTTGCAGACAGATCTATCAGAAGAGCAGGGCGCCACCCAAGGCCGGCCATCGTTCAAGAAGTTTGCTCAGTGGGTTAAGATGGGTGGCGGAAGAGTCAGAGGTGTTCGTAAAGATGTCGCTGAGAAGCGCACAGGTGCATCTGTCAAAGATGTCGACATGTCAGCGACACCTCTTGTGGCCAAAGCAGAAGAGGATCTTGTCGAAATTTGGCCACTTCACCTTATCAATGTTGATGACGAAGAGCATTTTGAGCTTGCATTCAAGTTGCTCAGCCGTGTTCCCGCCGTCATTCACCACTACCTCACCGATGATGTATTCCCGGAAGTCATGCGTCATCAAGGACTCAAGATTTCGTCATCGGGTCAAGAGCTCGGCGGTGATTTGATTTTCCATCGACGCTTGGGCTTTTCGGGCACACCTTCTGATTTGCTTCCTCTGGAGCTCGGAAAATGCTCTTATGAGCGAGGCACTGATGGGCTTGTGCTTCATTTTCTTACCAGTCAGCGAATCATGAGCACATTCATGGCTCCTCAAGACTGGACCGTAAAAGGCCTTTTGAACAAGATCGCAACTGCTAATCCGCCCTATAATGCCCTAATCGACACTGGCGCCCTCATCACTGGAATGTCCAACTATGAAGTGGCGGCTTACTTGATCACTCATGGCCTGTCTTGGGCTCAGGGTGTTGTTTTCTTGGACTCTTCTGACAAAAAGATGATTTTGTGCAGAGATGGCATGCGTATTGTGCCACTTGCAACCGGCAGCGTCAGCAAAGAGCAGCGCTTTGCGTTTTATGATCAAGTTCACACTACCGGAATGGATATTCAGCATGCTCCAAATGCCAAAGCTGTGTTAACGCTTGGCAAAGATATGACCTTCAGGGATTATGCGCAGGGTGCTTTTCGCATGCGTGGAATTGGCAAAGGGCAGACGATTGAGTTATTCATCATCCCAGAGGTCTTGAAACTTGTCACCGACAATCTGAAAGCCATCGGCATAAAAGTCACGGGTCAAGAAGACACTGTTGCAATGTGCAAAAACGTTTCCGCTTGGCTGAACGTCAATTCTTGTCGATCAGAAGGTGTGCAATTCAATATGTTGTGTGAGCAAAATTTACGCAGTGTTTGGCGCAAAGTTGCTTTTCGTCGTTTGACGGAGCACCATGCATTAATTGGCACTGATGGCACCTCTGTCGATCTTGACGATTCTGTCGACGTTTTTCGCGAGCGCCTCGACTTCAACGTTGAGGCATCGGTTCCTCCGGTCGGTAACTTCGGGCAACGGCTTGATAAACTTGTCAAAGAGCATGAAAAGTTCATCGGAGACCTCGAAGAAGGTGTTATTGCCCATGTCAAGCTTCTTGCCACGTACACCAAAGAGGAGCTCTTGAAGCCCATCGCAGTTGAAGGCTCCAAAGGTACCACCAACGCCGACGCTCAAGCTGGAGGTGACGGTGTTTCCGCCTCACAAACGGTTGCTTTCAACAGTGAGCAGCAGCAAGAGCAAGAGCAAGAACAGGAACAAACCAAGGAGCAGGAGCAACTTGTCCAAATTGAGTTGGAAGAGGAAGCTCAGATTGAGGGCGAAGAGGTTCCCAACAAGAAGAAATTTTCATTGAAAAAGCAGGATTCCGTGCCCTGGAACTTCGATCACCTCGCAAAGCAAGCAAGCATGGACGGTAAATTTTACCCATGTTCCAATTTTGAGGTTTACAAAGAAATATCATCTCTTCTTTCAACTTCCAAGGTGAACAAAAAAGTGCAGTTTCCTCCGTATCTGCTCATGTCAGAGAATTACTTTCATCGCGTTTGGACGTTGTCCAGTCACCGCCGCCTCAAAAATATTACGGTACTTCTTGAGTGGATTCCTTCAGTATCTCAAATTAAGCTCGTGCCCAATGCGGAACTTGAAGGCGTTTACGATGCGCCTGATAGGAGTCAGCGGTTGATGCGCACATTTGCACTTCATGATGCCAACCGCGATGGCGCTTTAAATGAAGCAGAAATCAAGTCTTTTGCGAAAGTTGTGAATCCACTTATTTCCACCGTCGATGAGCTCAATGATTATGCAAAGCAGCTTTCTCCCGCTCTGAATGCACCGATGGCCGACGCTGACAAATTCATGAAAACCGGCTCATTTATGAAGGTGCACAAGGGCCGTTATCATGTCGCAGTGGAGCTGGCCGAGGCGGAGAGCATCCGTGCCATCATGCACATCAGGGAGTCATCGTCAGTCATCCAAGGATCGGATTGCGAGATCGCACTCCGCGTTGGACCCACCCTGCTCGATGAATCGAAGGGATTTGTGCGGTCACCTGCCATTCAAACTGCTGTTGCTCGGCAGTGTTTCCGCTTCATTGACAGTGATCACTATTTTGACGCTGACGTTACCGGATTTCTTCTCAATGCGCTGCACTTCGCTCCGCCCGACTTGCGTGCTGCGTTCTATGACGAAGTTAGAACTTGCCGCCGCCGCATGCAGAAAGACTGGAGCCTTACGACTGCTGCAAAGATCATCAAGACGCCAGACGAGTATCATCATTTTGAGTTCGAGTCGCTGATTTCAGCTGTCAGAGTTGCCATTCGTAATGCTGGCCTGAAGCTGCTTGACGCCTACCGTTTGTTCGACTTGAATCACGATGGCCTCTTGGATTGCAGTGAAATTTATTCGGGATTGCTATGGGCAGGCATGAAAGACATCAAACCTGACATGGTCACTTCCCTTGTCAAGTACGTCGACAAGACCAAGGACGGCCGGGTTCGATACAAAGATTTTCTCAACGCGCTCAACGACCCCAATGAACTCGAGGAGTTCGTTCCTGAGCAGGAACTCGACATCACTAAAGTTGTCATTCCTCTGGTGAAGATGCCTGAAATATACGTTCCTCCAGCCGCGAAGAGCCAGCAGCAGATCGAAATTGAAGGAAACGCACTCAAGCACATCAAGGTCAAGGTCAGGCCTGTCGATGACTGGGTGTTGGTATGGGAAACCAGGGGCACTGAAGCCAAGAATGACGTTTCCATATGGGCTCCTGTTCTCAGCGGCTCATTTTTCAAGCGGAACAAGAAGGCTATTTGCACTGGGCACTATGCCGTCGCTGGCTTGGGCAGTGGCAGCTCTAAACCTCCGAAGTCCATCAAGGGTGCTATGTTAATAGAGCTCACTGACAAGCAGACGAACACCTTGTCCAGATCCGATGTCTTGGATGAGCAGCATGTCAATTTCTTGATGCCCCATCCGGTAAAGTACCGCAAAATCTGGGAAAAAATTTCAGGATCTAACTCTGACAATGGCCTTTACGTGTGGCGGCCCATTCCTCCATCGCCTGAGTTCTGTGCCATCGGCGTCATTTGCACCAGGACCAACGAGGAGCCTTCTCTTGAAGCCTGCAGATGCGTCAACAGGGGTTGGCTCGTAAACGTCAGCCAGAAGCCCGTCCAAGTGTGGGAAGACGTTGGCTTTGGTGGAAAGAAAGGCAGTATTTGGAATTCCTCATCGGCAATAAAGTGCATGTCGGTCCTTACAGACGGCCAGCCGCTTGAATTTAAGGATCTGAAGGCTTCAGCTCTCATGGCATCTGACGGATTCATCAAGCCTGCCGACGGGGCTGCGGCTGCGCGGCCTGCTTCCGTCTCTGCCGCAGGCGGCGCCGCTCGTCCTGTCTCCGTGGCTGCTGCTCCCGCTTCAAAATAGCCACCACTTTTTCACGATGGC
>Ga0256325_1000062_pt1 | contig 11185 bp, 6 predicted proteins | sample LawtaT_16_FD_186095 | JGI IMG/M metagenome (GOLD analysis project Ga0256325, IMG submission 186095) | Metatranscriptome of freshwater microbial communities from St. Lawrence River, New York, United States - Law_Law_RepC_8d (Metagenome... | ecosystem: Environmental > Aquatic > Freshwater > River ...
CGGCGAGAAAGCGCTGGACTCGGGGGCGGGTGGAGCGTATGTGCGCCCCTCCACCGGAACGCGGGAGATGTCCGGGTGCGCTTGCGCGCCCTGGGTGTCGGTTGAACCGCGGTCCCCCAACCCTCGCCGGTGCGCCGGCGAACAGGAGCCAAGGGATCATGGCGAAGAAAATCGTCGGCTACATCAAGTTGCAGATTCCGGCCGGCAAGGCCAATCCTTCCCCGCCTGTCGGCCCGGCGTTGGGCCAGCGCGGCCTGAACATCATGTCGTTCGTGAAGGAATTCAACGCCGTGACGGCGCAGATGGAGCCCGGGATGCCGGTGCCGGTGGTGATCACCGCCTTCGGCGACCGCACGTTCAGCTTCATCACCAAGACGCCGCCGAACACCTACTTCCTGAAGAAGGCCGCAGGCATCCAGAAGGGGACCACCACCCCGGGCAAGGGTGCGCCGAGTGGCCGCGTGACCATGGACCAGCTGCGCGAGATCGCGGCGCAGAAGATGGTCGATATGAATGCCAACGACGTCGACGGCGCAGTGCGCATGCTCGTCGGCAGTGCCCGCTCGATGGGCCTCACCGTGGTGGAGGGCTGAGATCATGGCACACAAGAAGCGTCTGGCCGCTGCCTATCAGGCCGTTGACACCGCGAAGCTGTATTCCCTGGCCGAGGCGATCGCCACGGTGCAGGCCAATGCCAAGGCGAAGTTCGACGAGACCATCGAGATCAGCATGAACCTGGGTATCGACCCGCGGCATGCCGACCAGATGGTGCGCGGGCTCGTCGGCCTGCCGAACGGCACCGGCAAGACCCTGCGCGTGGGCGTGTTCGCCCGCGGTGCGAAGGCCGAGGAGGCGCTGGCCGCTGGGGCCGACGTGGTGGGTTCGGACGACCTGGCCGAGAAGATCCAGGCCGGCGACATCCAGTTCGACCGCTGCATCGCGACCCCGGACATGATGGGCCTGGTGGGCCGCCTGGGTAAGATCCTGGGCCCGCGCGGCCTGATGCCGAACCCCCGCCTGGGCACCGTGACCATGGACGTGAAGGGCGCGATCACCGCCGCCAAGGCCGGCCAGGTTGAGTTCCGCGCCGAGAAGGCCGGGATCGTGCATGCCGGCATCGGCAAGGCGTCCTTCCCGGCCGATAAGCTGCTGGAGAACGCGAAGGCGTTCGCCGATGCGATCGTGAAGGCCAAGCCGACCGGCGCCAAGGGCACCTATGTCCAGAAGGTCGCGGTCAGCTCCACCATGGGCCCGGGCGTTCGCGTGGACGTGGGCACGATCGCCTAACGGCTTCAACGAGATACACCCCGGCCTTCGGGCCGGGCGTGGGCAGGGGGCGGGAGCCCCCGATCCTGTCCGAGACCGCACGTTGCCCCCACGCCATTGGCCGGCGGGGCATTAAGGCACCTTCGGGTGCGCGCGCGGGAGACGGGGATGCCAAGGATTGAAGGGGTTCAAGCCCCGGTGTCTTTGGCGGTTCCGACTCGACTGGCGGCACCCTGTGCCGTCGGGGACAGGCGAACCGGGCTGGTCCGGGCGCCTGGAATGCACCTTCGGGTGCCAGGCGTGCGTGCTGGCCTCAGGGCAACCCGGCTGGGAGCGGTCCATACGCTTCTGGCCACCGACGGAGACGGGATTTGGACCGTACGGAGAAGCACGCGTTCGTCGCCGAGATGGCGGCGGTGTTCGCCGAGACGTCAATGGTTGTGGTCACCCAGAACAAGGGTATGACCGTGGCCGATGTGACGAAGTTGCGGCGGCAGATGCGCGCGGCTGGCGCAACCTACAAGGTTGCGAAGAACCGGCTGGCCACCCTCGCCCTGGATGGGACCCGCTTCGATGGCATCGCACCCCTGCTGAAGGGCCCGACCGCGCTTGCGTGGTGCCGGGATCCTGTGGCGGTGGCAAAGGCAGCCATCGAGTTCGCCAAGACCAACGACAAGTTCGTGGTGCTCGGTGGTGCCCTCGGCACCCAGATGCTTGATGCATCGGGTGTGAAGGCGCTGTCCGAGCTGCCGTCGCTCGACGCACTTCGCTCTTCGATCCTGGGGCTGCTCAATGCCCCGGCGACCAAGATCGCGGCTGTGCTGCAGGCGCCGGGCGGGCAGGTCGCGCGGGTTTTGGCGGCGTATGCCACCAAGGACGAAGCGGCAACGGACGAGGCGGCCTAAGGGCTGCGCATCGCTGACTGAGTGGCAGGCGCGCGCCCCGATGGGGCAGGCTGGCTTGCTTGGAACCGACCAGAGACTAAGTTAAAGGAATATTCTGATGGCCGATCTCGCGAACCTTGTGGAGCAGCTGTCCAGCCTGACCGTGCTGGAAGCCGCCGAGCTGTCGAAGATGCTGGAAGAGCAGTGGGGCGTTTCCGCCGCCGCCGCTGCCGCCCCGGTTGAGGAACAGACGGAATTCACCGTGATCCTCGCCGAAGCTGGCGACAAGAAGATCAACGTCATTAAGGAGATCCGCACGATCACCGGCCTGGGCCTGAAGGAAGCCAAGGACCTGGTCGAGGGCGCTCCCAAGACGGTGAAGGAAGGCGTGAACAAGGAAGAAGCCGGCAAGATCAAGAAGGTGCTGGAAGATAACGGCGCCAAGGTTGAGATTAAGTGATAAGCTGCGCGGCGTGACAGCCGCGCAACTGCGCTGATCGGGCGGAGGCTACCCCCGCAGGGGGGCGGTCTCCGCTCGTGTCGGCGTTTCTGACGACCGGCTGACGGTTGGGCCCATGCTCCGGGCCAGGACCGGGACTACCGAATGACCCATTGTTCAGGACACGGGCATGAACGCGATCACTGGTTCGTTTACCGGCAAGAAGCGCATCCGCAAGAGCTTCGGGCGTATCCCCGAGTTGGCGCAGATGCCCAACCTGATCGATGTGCAGCGCGCCAGCTATGAGGCGTTTCTGCAGATGGCGACCCCGCCTGACAGCCGGACCAATACCGGGCTGCAGGAGGTCTTCAAATCCGTCTTCCCGATCGACGATTTCGCGGGGCGCGGCAGGCTGGAGTTCGTCTACTACGAGCTGGAAGAGCCGAAATACGACGTTGAGGAATGCATCCAGCGCGGCATGACCTATGCCGCCCCGCTGAAGGTGATCCTGCGCCTGATCGTGTGGGACCTGGACGAAGACACCGGCGCCCGCTCGATCCGCGACATCAAGGAACAGCCGGTTTATATGGGCGACATGCCGCTCATGACCGATAACGGCACGTTCATCATCAACGGCACCGAGCGCGTTATCGTCAGCCAGATGCACCGCTCGCCGGGCGTGTTCTTCGACCACGACAAGGGCAAGACGCACAGCAGCGGCAAGTATTTGTTCTCCGCGCGCGTGATCCCCTATCGCGGCTCCTGGCTCGATTTCGAGTTCGACAGCAAGGACCTCGTGTACGTGCGCATCGACCGCAAGCGGAAGCTGCCGGTCACCACGCTGCTGTACGCGCTTGAGTCCGCCCATACCGAGACGCTGCGGGCAGCCCGTGCGGCGCAGGGCGCGGAACTGGAGCCGGGCGAGATCCGCGGCATGGATGCCGAGGAGATCCTGAACTTCTTCTACGGCCAGGTGGTGTTCACCCGCATGGCCAAGGGCTGGGCGCGGCCGTTCGACCCCGAGGCCTTCCGCGGCATCAAGCTGCTGGAGCCGCTGGTGGACGCCGAGACCGGCGAAGTGGTGGCCGAGGCCGAGGCGAAGCTGACCGTGCGCCAGGCGCGCAAGATCGCCGAAACCACGCGCGTGGTGCTGGTAGGCCGTGCGGACCTGCTGGGCCGCTATGTGGCCGAGGACCTGGTGAACGTCGAGACCGGTGAGATCTATGCCGAGGCGGGCGAGGAGCTGGCCGAGGCCAAGCTGGCGTCGCTGGAGGATCGCGGCATCGACACGCTGCCGACCCTTGCGGTGGACCAGTCCAATGGCCCGTGGCTGCGAAATACGCTGACTGTGGACAAGAACGGCAACCGTGATGACGCGCTGATCGACATCTATCGCGTGATGCGCCCTGGCGAGCCGCCGACGCCGGATACGGCCGAGGCGCTGTTCCGCGGCCTGTTCTTCGATGGCGACCGCTACGACCTTTCGGCCGTTGGCCGCGTGAAGATGAATATGCGCCTGGGCTTCGATGATGTGCCCGACACCATCCGCGTGCTGCGCAAGCAGGACGTGCTGCGCACGGTGAAGATCCTGTGCGAGCTGAAGGACGGCCGCGGCCAGATCGACGACATCGACAACCTGGGCAATCGTCGCGTTCGCTCCGTTGGCGAGCTGATGGAGAACCAGTACCGCGTCGGCCTGCTGCGCATGGAGCGCGCGATCCGCGAGCGCATGGGCAGCGTGGACATCGACACGGTGATGCCGCACGACCTGATCAACGCCAAGCCGGCGGCGGCCGCGGTGCGGGAGTTCTTCGGCTCCTCGCAGCTGTCGCAGTTCATGGACCAGACCAACCCGCTGTCGGAAGTGACGCATAAGCGCCGCCTCTCTGCGCTTGGACCGGGCGGTCTGACCCGCGAGCGCGCCGGCTTCGAGGTGCGCGACGTGCACCCGACGCATTACGGCCGCATCTGCCCGATCGAAACGCCGGAAGGCCCGAACATCGGCCTGATCAACAGCCTGGCCACCTACGCCAAGGTCAACAAGTACGGCTTCATCGAGACGCCGTACATGCTGGTCAAGGACGGGATCGTGCAGCGTGATCCGAAGTACCTGTCGGCGATGGAAGAGGAGAAGCTCGTCGTCGCCCAGGCCGACGCGGAGATGAGCAGCGACGGCACGCTGACCTCCGAGCTGGTATCGGTGCGCAAGCAGGGTGACTTCCGGCTGGTGAAGCCGGAGGACGTGACGGCGATCGACGTTTCGCCGAAGCAGCTGGTTTCCGTCGCCGCGGCGCTGATCCCGTTCCTGGAGAACGACGACGCCAACCGCGCGCTGATGGGCTCCAACATGCAGCGCCAGGCCGTGCCGCTGATCCGCGCCGACGCGCCCCTCGTGGGCACCGGCATGGAAGCCGCCGTGGCGCGTGACTCCGGCGCAACCATCGTGGCCAAGCGCGAGGGCGTGATCGACCAGATCGACGGTGCGCGCATCGTGGTGCGCGCCACCGCCGACGACGGAACGACCAAGGGCGTGGACATCTACCGCCTGCGCAAGTTCATGCGCAGCAACCAGAGCACCTGCATCAACCAGCGCCCGCTGGTGCGCGTGGGTGACCGGGTGGCCGAGGGCGACATCATCGCCGACGGTCCTTCGACCGAGCTCGGCGAGCTGGCGCTGGGGCGGAACGTGCTCGTCGCGTTCATGCCCTGGAATGGCTACAACTTCGAGGACTCCATCCTCATCAGCGAGCGCATCGCGCGCGACGACGTCTTCACCTCGATCCATATCGAGGAGTTCGAGGTCATGGCGCGTGACACCAAGCTGGGCCAGGAGGAAATCACGCGCGACATCCCCAATGTGGGCGAGGAAGCGCTGAAGAACCTCGATGAGGCCGGCATCGTCTATATCGGCGCCGAGGTGAACCCCGGGGACATCCTGGTCGGCAAGGTGACGCCGAAGGGCGAGAGCCCGATGACCCCCGAGGAGAAGCTGCTGCGCGCCATCTTCGGCGAAAAGGCGTCGGACGTGCGCGACACCTCGCTGAAGCTGCCGCCGGGCGTGTCCGGCACGATCGTGGATGTGCGCGTGTTCAGCCGCCGCGGCGTGGACAAGGACGAGCGCGCCATGGCGATCGAGCGCGCGGAGATCGAGCGCCTGGCCAAGGACCGCGACGACGAGCGCGCGATCCAGGAGCGTTCGTTCCTGAACCGGCTGCGCGAGAAGCTGCTGGGCGGCAAGGCCAGCGGCGGCTTCAAGGGCATCAAGGCCGGCACGGTGATCACCGAGGAGGTTCTGGCCGAGCACGTGCGCGGCAGCTGGCGCCATATCGGCGTGCAGGACGACGCGGTGATGGCCGAGATCGAGGTGCTGAAGCGCGAGTTCGACGCCGCCGTGGCCAAGCTGCAGGCACGCTTCGACAGCAAGGTTGAGAAGCTGCAGCGCGGTGACGAACTGCCGCCCGGCGTGATGAAGATGGTCAAGGTCTTCGTGGCGGTGAAGCGCAAGCTGCAGCCGGGCGACAAGATGGCCGGCCGCCATGGCAACAAGGGCGTGTGCTCGCGCGTGGTGCCGGTGGAGGACATGCCGTTCCTGGAGGACGGCACCTCGGTCGACATCGTGCTGAACCCGCTGGGCGTGCCGTCGCGCATGAACGTGGGCCAGATCCTGGAGACGCATCTGGGTTGGGCCTGCGCCACGCTGGGCAAGCAGGTGGGTGAGCTGGTGGAGGAATACCGCCGCACCGGCCACGCCCGCGACGAGCTGCTGGCACGGCTGAAGGACATCTACGGCGACAAGGTCTATGCCGACCAGATCGCCAACATGTCCGATAGCCAGCTGATGGAGCTGTCCGACAACCTGAAGAAGGGCATCCCCATCGCCACCCCGGTGTTCGACGGGGCGCGGATGGCCGACATCGAGGGGATGCTGACCAAGGCGGGCCTGGGCACCTCCGGCCAGGTGATCCTGACCGACGGGCGCACCGGCGAGCCGTTCGAGCGCAAGGTGACGGTGGGCATCATCTACATGCTCAAGCTGCATCACCTGGTGGACGACAAGATCCACGCGCGTTCGATCGGGCCGTACTCGCTCGTCACCCAGCAGCCGCTGGGCGGCAAGGCGCAGTTCGGTGGACAGCGCTTTGGCGAGATGGAGGTTTGGGCGCTGGAGGCCTACGGCGCCGCCTACACGCTGCAGGAAATGCTGACGGTGAAGTCCGACGACGTGTCGGGCCGCACCAAGGTCTACGAGGCGATCGTGCGCGAGCAGGACACGTTCGAGGCGGGCATCCCGGAAAGCTTCAACGTGCTGGTCAAGGAACTGAAGTCCCTCGGCCTGAACGTGGAGCTGGACTCGGGGCCGACCTGACGGTCGGTTCCGCCGCCTGACGTGCCTGCCCACGCCAATATGAGGGTGCCCGCATGAACGAGCTGATGAAGATCCTGGGCCAGACGGGCCAGACGCAGACCTTCGACCAGATCAAGATCCAGATGGCCTCCCCGGAGCAGATCCGCTCCTGGTCCTATGGTGAGATCAAGAAGCCGGAGACCATCAACTACCGCACCTTCAAGCCGGAGCGGGATGGGCTGTTCTGCGCGCGGATCTTTGGGCCGATCAAGGACTACGAGTGCCTGTGCGGCAAGTACAAGCGCATGAAGTTCCGAGGCATCATCTGCGAAAAGTGCGGCGTGGAGGTTACGCTGGCCAAGGTGCGGCGCGAGCGCATGGGCCATATCGAGCTGGCCTCGCCCGTGGCCCACATCTGGTTCCTCAAGTCCCTGCCGAGCCGCATCGGGCTGATGGTCGACCTCACGCTCAAGGAGCTGGAGAAGATCCTGTACTTCGAGAGCTACGTGGTGCTGGAGCCGGGCACGACCGACCTCAAGATGCACCAGCTGCTGAACGAAGATCAGCTAATGGCCAAGCAGGACGAGTTCGGCGATGACGCCTTCACCGCCGGCATTGGCGCGGAGGCGATCAAGAGCATCCTGCAGCGCATCGAGGCCGATGCCGAAAAGGTGGAACTGCGCGCGGAGCTGAAGGAGACCACCAGCGAGGCCAAGCGCAAGAAGCTGGTGAAGCGCCTCAAGCTGATCGAGGCCTTCTCCGAATCCGGCGCCAAGCCGGAGTGGATGATCCTGGACGTGATCCCGGTGATTCCGCCCGAACTGCGCCCGCTGGTGCCGCTGGATGGTGGCCGCTTCGCCACGTCTGACCTGAACGACCTCTATCGCCGCGTGATCAACCGCAACAACCGCCTGAAGCGCCTGATCGAGCTGCGCGCGCCCGACATCATCGTGCGCAACGAGAAGCGCATGCTGCAGGAAGCGGTGGATGCGCTGTTCGACAACGGCCGCCGCGGCCGCGCCATCACGGGTGCCAACAAGCGCCCGCTGAAGTCGCTGTCCGACATGCTGAAGGGCAAGCAGGGCCGCTTCCGCCAGAACCTGCTCGGCAAGCGCGTTGACTACTCCGGCCGTTCGGTGATCGTGGTCGGCCCGGAGCTGAAGCTGCACCAGTGCGGCCTGCCGAAGAAGATGGCGCTGGAGCTGTTCAAGCCGTTCATCTACTCGAAGCTCGAGAAGTATGGCCACGCCACCACCATCAAGGCTGCGAAGCGGATGGTGGAGAAGGAACGCCCGGAGGTGTGGGACATCCTCGAAGAGGTGATCCGCGAGCATCCGGTGATGCTGAACCGCGCGCCGACGCTGCACCGGCTGGGCATCCAGGCCTTCGAGCCCGTGCTGATCGAAGGCAAGGCGATCCAGCTGCATCCGCTGGTCTGCACCGCCTTCAACGCCGACTTCGACGGGGACCAGATGGCCGTGCACGTGCCGCTGAGCCTTGAGGCGCAGCTGGAAGCGCGCGTGCTGATGATGTCCACCAACAACATCCTCAGCCCCGCCAACGGCAAGCCGATCATCGTGCCGAGCCAGGACATCGTGCTGGGCATCTACTACCTCAGCCTGGAGACGCCGGAGTTCCGCGCCACCGAGGACAAGGACGTGCGCGCCTTCGCCACCATGGGCGAGATCGAGCATGCCCTGCACGCCCGCGTGCTGGGCCTGCACGACAAGATCCGCGCGCGCTTCGAGACGGTGAATGCCGCCGGCGAGCCCATCCGCGAGACGGTGTACACCACGCCGGGCCGGATGATGATCGCCCAGGTGCTGCCGAAGCACCCGCACGTGCCGTTCAGCGTGATCAACCGCCAGCTGACCAAGAAGAACGTGTCGGACGTGATCGACACTGTCTATCGCCACTGCGGCCAGAAGGAATGCGTGATCTTCGCCGACCGGCTGATGGGCCTCGGCTTCGGCCAGGCCGCCAAGGCCGGCCTCTCCTTCGGCAAGGACGACCTGATCATCCCCGACACCAAGAAGGCGATGATCGAGAAGACCCAGGGCGAGGTGAAGGAGTTTGAGCAACAGTACCAGGACGGCCTGATCACCGCCGGCGAGCGCTACAACAAGGTGGTGGACGCCTGGTCGCGCTGCACCGACGAAGTGGCCAAGGCCATGATGGCGGAGATCAAGAAGCAGGAGATCGGCCGCGTGACGAACGCGGTGTGGATGATGTCCGACTCCGGCGCGCGTGGGTCGCCGGCGCAGATGCGCCAGCTGGCCGGCATGCGCGGCCTGATGGCCAAGCCCTCGGGCGAGATCATCGAGCAGCCGATCATCGCGAACTTCAAGGAAGGCCTGTCGGTGCTGGAGTACTTCAACTCCACGCACGGTGCCCGCAAGGGCCTGGCCGATACCGCGCTGAAGACGGCGAACTCCGGCTACCTGACCCGCCGCCTGGTGGACGTGGCGCAGGATTGCATCATCGTGGAGGTGGATTGCGGCACGGAGCGCGGCCTGACGGTGAAGCCGGTGATGGATGGCGGCGAGGAGGTCTCCAGCCTCTCCGAGCGCATCCTGGGCCGCACCACGGCCGAGGACGTGCTGGATCCCGCCACCAACGAGATCCTGCTGCCGAACAACATGCTGATCGAGGAAGAGGATGCCGAGCGCATCCAGAAGGCCGCCGTGGAGCAGGTGAAGATCCGCTCTGTGTTGACCTGCGAGGCCAAGGTCGGTGTGTGCGCCCATTGCTACGGGCGTGACCTCGCACGCGGCACGCCGGTGAACATCGGCGAGGCGGTGGGCGTGATCGCCGCCCAGTCGATTGGCGAGCCGGGCACGCAGCTCACCATGCGCACCTTCCACATCGGCGGCGCTGCCCAGCGTGGCGCCGAGGTGAGCAGCGTGGAAGCCAGCCATGACGGCGTGGTGGCCATTCGCAACCGCAACGTGGTTATCAACTCGTCCAACGTGCCGGTGGTGATGAGCCGCAATTGCGAGATGGTGCTTGCCGACGACAAGGGCCGCGAGCGTGCGCGCTTCCGTGTTCCCTACGGCTCGCGCCTGCTGGTGGATGAAGGTGCGACGGTGACACGCCAGCAGAAGCTGGCCGAGTGGGACCCGTACACCCTGCCGATCATCACCGAGCGCAACGGCAAGCTGGAATACCTCGACCTGCTCGAAGGCGTGACGCTGGTGGAGCGGATGGACGAGGTGACGGGCCTCACCTCCAAGGTGGTCGTCGACTACAAGCAGAATGCCCGCGGCGTGGATCTGCGCCCGCGGCTTCAGCTGAAGGACGACCGCGGCGAGGTGATCAAGCTGCCGAGCGGCGCCGATGCCCGCTACTTCCTCAACCCCGACTCGATCCTGTCGGTGGAAAACGGGGCGCAGGTGGCCGCCGGCGACGTGCTGGCGCGTATTCCGCGCGAGGGCAGCAAGACCCGCGACATCACGGGCGGTCTGCCGCGTGTGGCGGAGCTGTTCGAGGCACGCCGGCCGAAGGACCACGCGATCATCGCCGAGATCGACGGGCGCGTGGAGTTCGGCAAGGACTACAAGGCCAAGCGCCGCGTGATCGTGAAGAACGACGAGACCGCCGAGGAGAGCGAGTATCTGATCCCGAAGGGCAAGCACGTCTCGGTGCAGGAAGGCGACTTTGTCCGCCGGGGCGACCCGCTGGTCGATGGCCCGCGCGTGCCGCACGACATCCTCAAGGTGCTCGGCGTGGAAGCGCTGTCCGACTACCTCGTGAACGAAATCCAGGACGTGTACCGACTGCAGGGCGTGAAGATCAACGACAAGCACATCGAGGTGATCGTTCGCCAGATGCTGCAGAAGGTTGAGATCCTGGAGCCGGGCGACACCACCTACCTCACGGGCGAGCAGGTGGACCGGATGGAGTTCGACCAGGAGAACAACAAGCGCATCCAGGAGGGCGAGCGCCCTGCAGTGGCCATGCCGGTGCTCCAGGGCATCACCAAGGCCTCCCTGCAGACGCACAGCTTCATCAGCGCCGCCTCCTTCCAGGAGACGACACGCGTGCTCACAGAGGCGGCCACGGCCGGCAAGGTGGATACGCTGATGGGCCTGAAGGAGAACGTGATTGTGGGCCGCCTCATCCCCGCCGGCACCGGCGCTGTGATGAACCGGCTGCGCGCGATCGCTGCCGGGCGCGACAAGCAGAAGGGCCTGCGCCAGGACACGCCGCAGATCACCTCCGGCCAGGCCGCCGAATAACGCGACTCCGTGC
>Ga0256325_1000075_pt1 | contig 10661 bp, 9 predicted proteins | sample LawtaT_16_FD_186095 | JGI IMG/M metagenome (GOLD analysis project Ga0256325, IMG submission 186095) | Metatranscriptome of freshwater microbial communities from St. Lawrence River, New York, United States - Law_Law_RepC_8d (Metagenome... | ecosystem: Environmental > Aquatic > Freshwater > River ...
GACAGCGACAAAAGCCCTTACCTGCTTGAAAATTTTGAGCCTGAAAATCCCAGCATGCGCATTGCTGTGGTGACAGAGACCTGGCCACCTGAAGTCAATGGGGTTGCGCTCACCCTGTCAAGGTTGGTTCAAGAACTGCGTTCAAGACAGCACACGATCCAGTTGATCAGGCCAAGGCAGAACCTGCTTGACACCGAATCGAGTCATGAAGAGGGTTGGACAGAGCTTCTACTCAGAGGCATGCCAATACCACGGTACCCAGATCTCAAGCTGGGTTTCCCCAGCAAAAAGTCATTGATCCATGCATGGACCGTCAAACGCCCTGATGTCGTGCACATTGCCACCGAAGGTCCACTCGGTTGGTCTGCACTTCAAGCAGCCAAGGTGCTTCGACTGCCTGTATCGTCTGATTTCAGAACCAATTTCCAAAGTTACAGCAAGCATTACGGCGTAGGCTGGCTGCAAAAGCCCATACTGGCTTACCTGCGAAAATTTCATAACCGAACCCAGTGCACCATGGTGCCAACCCAAGCAATTCGCGAGCAACTTCACGGGATGGGCTTTCAAAATCTGCACACCATCGGCCGTGGCGTGAATACGGCGCTGTTCAACCCCCAAAAGCGCAGCGCTGACTTGCGTGCTCAATGGCACGCCGATGACGACACCTTGGTCTTGTTGTCTGTGGGTCGACTGGCAGCCGAAAAAAATTTGGAACTCACGGTCAAAACCTACAATGCTTTGCTGCAAAGAAACAGAAAAGTGAGGTTGGTTTTCTGTGGCGATGGCCCCTATCGTCACAAGCTCCAAGCCGATTGCCCGGATGCGATTTTCATGGGCATGGCCACACATCCTGAATTGGCTTTGGCTTATGCCAGCGCCGATCTGTTTCTCTTCACCAGTCTGACAGAAACCTTCGGCAATGTGACGCTGGAAGCGTTGGCCAGTGGTACACCCGTGCTGGCTTTTGACTGCGCTGCTGCGAAAGAAGTGATTTCAGACGGACACAATGGATGGCTTGTCAACGATGAAAGCTCGGTGCTCTATGTTTTGCGCGCCCTGGACATTTGCCAGAATCTGCATACCCTGAGAGAAGCACGCCAACACACACACAAAAGCATCCTGAAGTGGGAATGGTCATCGATTGCATCGCAAGTCGAGCAGTTGCTGCGCCAAGTGGTCTCAAGCCCGACGGTCGCGCCACACCGCATGACCGAATGACTGCAAACACGGCGTTGCAACGATCCACAATGGCAAACTGGCCATGACCATGATCGGCAAAAGGGGCCAATCCCAGGACAACAAAGCGCTGTAGATCGCCAACATCAACAACACACTCAGGTTTTCATTGAAGCCTTGCACCGCAATCGATCGCCCTGGTGGCATGTGTCGTTTGCCTCTTTTTTGCAACAAGGCATTCATCGGGATCAACAACATTCCACCCGACCAACCCGCAAGCATCAACATCGGTATGGCGAGAATAAGATCATGGGTCACCGCCAGGCAAGGCAGAAGAATCGCCAAGACAAGACCCCACCACAAACTTCTTCGCACTTTGAACCCTTGGGCATTTGTCGCCGCCATGCAAGCGCCGCCGATAACACCCAGCGCCACCAGGCCTTGCAAGTAGGCGCCGCTTTGCAAGCTCATTTGCGCATGGGATTGGGCCCAAACCAGCACCGCAAACTGCAGTACAGCGCCCACCCCCCAGCCCAGAGCCGTCACACGCAAGGACAGCCCACCCAATGGATCTGACCATAGCCGGCGGTTGAAATGCCAAAATGAATGCCAATGGACTTCACGCCATAACCGTCCTTGATGGACTTTGGCTTTCATGGCCAACACACCGATGTTCATCAGCGCCGACAAGCCCAATATCCCTATCACCACAAGAAAAGGGATCGTCATCTGCGTCCTGACAAGCCAGGATGGCCACGCTTGGTTTGCAAAATTTTGAACCAGTTCTGATCCAAATTTCGTGGCGTCCATCAACCAACCGCCCAGGACAACTCCCCCCATCAATGAGATGAGCGCTGCAATTTCCAGCCATGCATTCGCCGAAGTCAACCGTTGTGGTGAAACATTTTCCACAAGTAAACCGTACTTTGCAGGCGCATACACAGACGCCGCAAATCCAGTCAAGGCAAAGACCCACAACGGGTGAAAGCCACCCAACAGCATGCAAACAGCCAGAATTTTCACTGCGGTCATGACCAGCATGACATGGCTTTTTGCGAATGCATCCGCCAAGGGCCCCACCACACTGGCCATCAAGACATAGGACAAGGTCAGGGAAAATTTGAGCAAAGGCGCCCACCACCCAGGGTAACCCTGCTCCTGCAAGAAAAACACCCCCAGTATCAGCAGCGCGTTGTCTGCCAGGCCAGCAAACGACTGTGCCAGTATCAGCCAGCCAAAACCCTTAGGCATTCACAGTGGCATCGTGTTGATCGCTGATCACGCCTGAGTCAAACTCGAGCAGTTGAACCAGGTCATTTCGACGACCCACCCCTTGATAGGCAAATCCAAGTTCGCTCAATGCATCCGGGTTGTAGAGATTTCTGCCATCCAGAATGAACGGCTTGCGCATCAATTTTTTCATGGACTCGAAATCAGGATTGTGGAAGTTTTTCCACTCTGTCAGAACCATCAGTGCATCTGCGCGGTCCAGCGCCAACAAGTCTGTTGCGGCCAGACTGAATCTCTGCAGCATTTCGGCATCACCGCTCAGGTCCTCTCTCAAAGCCATCAAGGCATGCTCGCCTGCTACTGGGTCAAATGCGCAAACTTCAGCACCGCGTGCCAACAGCTGTCGAATCACCACGCGGCTTGGCGCTTCACGCATATCGTCGGTGTTGGGCTTGAATGACAAGCCCCAGATCGCCACCTTGCGACCTTGCAAATCATCACCCATGCGCTGCACAAGACGATCCACCAAAATGGTTTTTTGCCGTTCATTGACGCGCTCTGTTGAGCTCACCACCGCCATCTCCTGGCCATGTGCTTTGGCCGTGTTGATCAACGCCTTGGTGTCTTTGGGAAAGCAACTGCCACCATAGCCACAGCCTGCATACAAAAAACTGTGACCAATTCGGCTGTCTGCACCAATGCCGCGACGAACCTGGTCCACATCGGCGCCCAACACATCCGCCAAATTGGCCATCTCATTCATGAAAGAAATTCTGGCCGCCAGCATGGCATTGGCGGCATATTTCGTGAGTTCTGCACTGCGGACATCCATCCACACAGTTCGGGAGTGGTGGCGGTTGAAACTCGCATACAAATCGCTGATCATGCGTTGACTGCGTGCTTGGTGTGGGCCTTCGTCAAGTCCCACAACAATCCGGTCCGGCCGCATGAAATCCTCAATGGCTGCACCCTCTTTAAGGAATTCAGGGTTAGAAATCACATCGAACATGTCCATCGACATGCCACGACTGGCCAACTCATGCGCAATGGCTGACCTGACTTTATCGGCTGTACCCACGGGCACAGTGGATTTGTTGACCACCAGTTTGAAGCTCTTGAGATGCCTTCCAATGATGCTGGCCACCGACAACACATGGCCCAAATCGGCTGAGCCGTCTTCTGCTGGCGGTGTACCTACCGCAATGAAGACGATGTCACCATGCTCAATGGCCTCACAGGCATCGCTGGTGAAGCGGATACGACCATCTGCCCTGTTTCGGCTGAGCACTTCCTTCAAACCCGGCTCGTAAATGGGCACGAGACCCTCATGCAAAGACCGGATCTTTTCTTCATCCTTGTCCATGCACAAAACCTTGAAACCAAGATCTGCAAGACAGGCGCCAGTGACCAAGCCCACATAACCCGATCCAATCACCGTGACTCTCATGGCAACACTCCTGTAAATCAGGAGACTGTTGCATCGGTCGATGAAAGCCCGACGACAAAATGATGAAGCTAATGTGAATCAGTTGGAGAGGCGGCGAACACGGGCCTCGGGAAAGACCAACTTGAATGTGGATCCTTGCCCCAGCACGCTTTCAATGCGCAACTCGCCGCCATGACGCTGCATGACATGCTTGGTGATTGCCAGACCCAATCCTGTGCCACCCGTTTCTCGAGAACGGCTGCGGTCCACGCGGTAAAAGCGCTCGGAAAGTCGTGGCAAATGCTCAGCGGCGATGCCCGGACCGGAATCCTCTACCGCGAAGATCCATCCATCAGCCGCAAGGGTCCAGCTCAAATGGATGGTGCCACCCAAGGGTGTGTACCGGACAGCATTGGTCACCAAGTTCGAAAAGGCGCTCATCAACTCTGAACGCGATCCGAGCAACTCGACATCCGCATGTTCGTCGGTCAACAAATGATGGGATATCCCCCCCGCTTTGGAGGCGAGGTTCTCAGACAAGATTTGCGCATCCATCACCACCTGTTTGATCAGTTGGCCCAGTGACACGCTTTCTTGAACACCTGTCAATTGGCTGGCTTCAAGCTGTGACAAAGTCAAAAGATCAGAAACCAACGATTGCATGCGATCCGATTGGACCGACATGTGCTCCAGATAATTTTGAATCTGTTCCCTGTCCAGAGGCAATGACTGCAGGGTTTCAATGAAGCCTCCCAGAACAGTCAATGGGGTACGAATTTCATGCGAAACATTGGCCACGAAGTCACGCCGCATGGCATCGGCTTGGGCGACCGCCGTGATGTCACGGGTCAACAAAAGGCGTTTGCCCTCGCCATAGTCATGCAATTGAACAGACAGCTTCTGCGAATTCACGAACGAACTGGAGCGCCCCTCAATGACCGCCTCGGATGCATGCTCAGCCTGCGAAAAATAGCGTGCAAACACCGGGTCTCTGACCAAATGGACCACATGCTGCATGCGGTCCTTCATGGCATCCAGTCCCAGATGTGCCGCAGCGGTGTTGTTGCACCACTCGATGCGGGCTTCTTCGTCCAGCAAGATGACCCCGTTGGGAGACGCCTGGATCGCCAGCAAAAAATCCTGAAGTCTTTTTTCATGGACCGTGACCAGCTTTTCTTGCTGTCGCAGCATCCGCTGAATGCGCAAAGCCATCTCACGCCACACACCTTGCCAAGGCGGGTCAAGCCGCAGGCTGGGGGCGCTTAGCCAACGGTCAAAACGGTCGATCTTCCATGCCAGAACCAGTGCATAAATACACACCGCCAACAAAGACGACAAACAAGCCCCCACGGCCCCGCCGACAAACCAACCTGGCACACCTGCCAGGCCCGACAGGATCAACAACTCAAGCACCACAATGACCATAAACAGGCCGTTATCCAGCCGAGGGTGTCGAAGTGAAACGGTAGCCGGCCCCACGCACGGTTTCGATCATGTGACCTGCCTGGCCCAGCGACTCGCGCAAGCGCTTGACATGCACATCGACGGTGCGCTCTTCGATATAAACATGGTCGCCCCACACCTTGTCCAGCAAGGAGCCACGGCTGTGCACACGCTCTGGGTGACGCATCAGGTAATGCAAGAGCTTGAACTCGGTCGGACCGATTTTCAGGGGCTTGTCACCATGACTGACCCGGTGGGTGTCCGCATCCAACTGCAATTCACCCATTTTGACCGTACCGCCAGAAGCCTCCGGCACACGGCGTCGCAGCACGGCCCGGATGCGGGCCAGAAGCTCACGCGGCGAAAACGGTTTGACAATGTAGTCGTCCGCACCCGCATCGAGCCCAGCCACCCGATCGGCCTCATCGCCTCGTGCGGTCAACATCAAGATGGGAACGGTTTTGGTTCGGGCGGCAGACCGCCAGCGCCTTGCGAGTGCCAGACCACTTTCGCCCGGCAGCATCCAATCCAACAAAATCACATCAGGCAGGATTTCATCCAACTCACGTTGGGCTGTCGCTGAATCGATGGCCCAAATCGGTTGAAAACCATTGTGTTTCAGATTGACTGCGATCAGTTCAGCAATCGCAGGCTCATCCTCAACGATCAATATGCGAGGGATTGTTCTCATTGAACAGCTTTTTCAATTTCCGTGAGGGCCGTGTGGCGCACATCTGCACCCTTGACCACATAAATCACAAACTCGGCGATGTTCTTGGCATGGTCGCCAATGCGCTCGATGGCCTTGGCCACGAACAACAGATCGAGACTGGCCGAAATCGTGCGGGGGTCTTCCATCATGTAGGTGACCAATTTACGCACAAAGCCGTTGAATTCGGCGTCAATCAAATCGTCCTCTTTCAGGATCACCAGGGCCATGTTCACGTCCAGTCGGGCAAAGGCATCCAGGGCCTTGCGCAGCAAACCGGTGGCCAGGTCTGCTGCAATGCGCAATTCAGACGCGGGCAAATTGCGGGGGCTGCCCTGCTCCAGGATGAGCTTGACCATGCGGGCAATCCTTTCGGCCTCATCGCCCGCACGCTCGAGGTTGCCGGTGATTTTGGAAATGGCCATCAGCAAGCGCAGATCGCGTGCAGTGGGTTGCCGACGGGCAATGATGGAGGCCAATTCAGCGTCAATTTCGACTTCCAGTGCGTTGACCTGCTTTTCGGTGGCCACCACCTGATCGGCCACCTCGGAGCTCAGTTGGGCCAACGCGTAAACCCCATGCCGTGTTTGGGATTCGACCAAGCCCCCCAGTTCCAGAACGCGGGACGAAACGCCAGTGAGTTCGGCGTCGAATTGACTTGAAATGTGCTTGTCCATGAATATCTCCTGATCAGCCGAAACGGCCGGTGATGTAGTCTTCGGTTTCTTGCTTGACGGGCTTCATGAAAATCTGCTCGGTCACGCCAAATTCCACCAATTCGCCCAGATACATGTAGGCCGTGAAGTCCGAGACCCTGGCCGCCTGCTGCATGTTGTGGGTCACGATGGCCACGGTGTAGTCTTTCTTCAGCTCACTCACGAGTTCTTCGACCTTGGCGGTCGAGATCGGATCGAGCGCCGACGTGGGCTCATCCAGCAAAATCACCTTGGGCTTGACCGCCACAGAGCGTGCAATGCACAAGCGCTGCTGCTGCCCACCCGACAAGGACAAGCCGCTTTGTCCCAGTTTGTCCTTGACCTCGTTCCAGATCGCGGCCTTGGACAGGGCCCACTCGACCCGATCGTCCATGTCAGAGCGGCTCAGGTTTTCATAGAGGCGAACACCAAACGCGATGTTGTCGTAAATGGACATGGGGAAAGGCGTGGGCTTTTGGAACACCATGCCGACTTGCGCACGCAACAGGTTCAAATCTTGTTTTTTTGTCCAAGATATTGGTGCCATACAGGTTGATTTCGCCCTCTGCACGCTGGCCTGGATACAAACTGTACATGCGATTAAGTGTGCGCAGCAAGGTTGACTTGCCGCAACCCGAAGGACCGATGAAGGCGGTCACTTTGTTCTCGGCGATGTTGAGGTTAACGTCTTTCAGGCCCTTGAAGGTGCCGTAGAAAAAACTCAGATTGCGAATTTCAATCGCGTTTTTAAGAGGTGTTTGAGTGGTGTTGGGCATTTTGAAACCTTGTCTTTCGATCAAACTTTGACTTTTTCGCGGAAGAACACGCGGGCCAGGATGTTCAGGGCCAACACGGTCAGGGTGATCAGCAACGCCCCGCCCCAGGCCAACTGGATCCAGTTTTCATAAGGGCTCATGGCAAACTGGAAGATCACCACAGGCAAGTTCGCCATGGGCGCGCCCATGTTGGTGCTGTAGAACTGGTTGTTCAGCGCGGTGAAGAGCAAGGGGGCGGTCTCGCCACTGATGCGGGCCAGGGCCAGCAGCAAGCCCGTGATGACTCCGCTCTTGGCTGCCCGCAAAGTCACCATGGTGGACACCTTCCAGCGTGGCGCCCCCAGTGCGAATGCCGCTTCACGCAAACTGCCAGGCACCAGGCGCAGCATGTTTTCGGTGGTGCGCATGACCACCGGAATGGCAATGAGGGTCAGGGCCAGACTGCCGGCATAACCCGAAAAATTGCCCACCGTGGCCACGGCAATCGCATACACAAACAAACCCAGCACGATGGAGGGGGCCGACAGCATGATGTCGGTCACAAAGCGAGTGAATTCGGCGGTCTTGCTGGTGTCGCCATACTCGGTCAGGTAAATGCCCGCCAGGATGCCAATCGGTGTAGACACCAGCACGGCCAAGCCCACGATCATCAAACTGCCCACAATCGCGTTGCGCAAGCCGCCGCCTTCCGAGCCTGGTGCAGGCGTGTCATTGGTGAACAGCGTCAACTCCAAGGCAGCCAGGCCGTTGGAAAACAGCACGAACAAGATCCAAAACAAGGCGATCAAGCCCAAACTCATGGCGATCATCGACAGCGTCAAGCCCATCAAGTTGGTGCGCTTGCGCTTGCGGTACAGAGGTGAAGGTTGCATCGTCATGGTCGTGCTCGATTCATTGAAACAGGAGGTTCATGCGCAATGGGGCAGCGCATCAATGGCCCTTGGCTTTTTCGGTGCGAATGATCAGCCACTTGGCCAGGGCCAACACCACGAAAGTGATGCAGAACAAGAGGAAGCCCAGTGCAAACAAGGTGTTGAAGTGCAGGCCTTCGGCCTCGCCAAATTCATTGGCCAACACCGAGGCGATCGAGGTGCCTGGCGAAAACAGGGTGGTGGGCATGCGGTTGGCATTGCCGATCACGAAAGTCACCGCCATGGTCTCACCAAGGGCACGGCCCAAGCCCAGCATGATGCCCCCAATCACGCCCGTCTGGGTGTAGGGCAAAACCACCTTACGCACCACTTCCCAGGTGGTGCAGCCCAAGCCATAAGCCGACTCGCGCAGAATGGGCGGGGTGATTTCAAACACATCGCGCATCACCGCCGCCACAAAGGGCAGCACCATGAACGCCAGGATGATGCCCGCGGCCAGAATGCCCAGGCCGTTGGTGGCACCACCAAACATCCAGCCCACCAAAGGCATGCCACCCAACACCGATTGCAAAGGCACTTGCAGGTAGTCTGCGTAGACCGGTGCAAAAACAAACAGACCAAACATGCCATAAATGATGGACGGCACCGCCGCCAACAATTCGACGGCCGTGCCCAATGGGCGACGCAACCAGACCGGGCAGGTTTCGGTCAGAAAAACCGCAATGCCGAATGCGAGCGGCACCGCCAGCAACATGGCAATGCCCGCACTCAGCACGGTACCGACGACGGAAATCGCAGCACCAAACTCCTGGTTGATGATGTCCCACTCGACGTACCACAAAAAGTGGGCACCAAATTTGGCAAAGGTCGGCCAAGCGTTGATGAACAGGGACACGATGATGCCCACCAGCGCGAACAAGACCAACAATGAAAACGATTGGGTGGTGCGGTGGAACACCACGTCTTGCCAGCGTTGCCGGTTGGCAATGGCTGCCATGTTGACGCTGTTCACGCCATCATCAGATGAGGTCGTTGATTGGGAAGTGTTCATGGTCTAGACAGCAATCAAACAATGGGAACTTGAGCAAAAACAAACCACCGACAACCATCAGGAATGTCGGTGGTCATGGGTTGAGGCCATCAACCCGCAAATCATCACTTGGTGTTGATCTGGTTCCAGACGCGCTGACGGATCTGGTTGGTCAAGGAATCAGGCAGGGGCACATACTCGAGTTCCAAAGCCATTTGCTTACCGTTCTTGAACGACCAGTCAAAGAACTTCAAGACTTCGGCAGACTGGGCTTTGTCAGCAGGGGTTTTGTACATCAAGATGAACGATGCAGTGGTCACAGGGTAGGACTTGGCACCAGGCTGGTCCACGATGGACAAGCCCATGCCTGGCACGCTGAACCAGTCAGCACCGGCTGCAGCCGCTGCAAACGTCTCGTCATCGGGCATCACATAGTTGCCGCCTTTGTTTTGCAGGGCCATGACCGCGATGTTGTTTTTCTTGGCATAGGCGTATTCCACATAACCGATCGAGCCTTTGGTGCGGGCCACGTTGGCCGCAACGCCTTCGTTGCCCTTGCCACCCACCGATGTGGGGGCTGGCCACTTGACCGCAGCACCACGGCCGACGGTGTCCAGCCAATCCTTGCTGACGGTGGACAGGTAGTCGGTCCAGTTGAAGGTGGTGCCGGAGCCGTCCGCGCGGTGCACCACGGTGATGGCGGTATCGGGCAAACGCTTGCCGGGGTTCAACGCGGCCAACTTGGGATCGTTCCACTTGCTGATCTTGCCCATGAACATTTCGGCCAGGACGGGGCCGGTCACGCGCAGCTCACCCTTGCCGAAACCATCCAGGTTGAACACAGGCACCGTGCCGCCAATGATGGCGGGGAACTGGACCATGCCGTCCTTGTCCAGGTCAGCACCGCTGACAGGGGCGTCGGTCGCACCAAAAGCCACGGTTTTGGCACGGATCTGACGGATACCGCCGGAAGAACCGATGGACTGGTAGTTCAGACCCACACCGGTTTCCTTTTTATAGGCTTCCGCCCATTTGGCGTAGATCGGGAAGGGGAATGTGGCGCCGGCGCCGGTGATGTCGGCGGCCCAGCTGGTAGCGGCCAAGGCGCTCAGGCCAATGGCTGCTACGAAAGATTTCATTTTCAACATGTCAACCCCTGGTTCAGGGGGTAAGTTCAGAGCCACTCGGGTTTCATTTTTATAGGCTTCCGCCCATTTGGCGGAGATCCGGAAGCATATAAAAAGGTAGCTGGTGTGGGTCTGATCTACCAGTCCATCGGTTCTTCCGGCGGTATCCGTCAGATC
>Ga0256325_1000081_pt1 | contig 10397 bp, 1 predicted proteins | sample LawtaT_16_FD_186095 | JGI IMG/M metagenome (GOLD analysis project Ga0256325, IMG submission 186095) | Metatranscriptome of freshwater microbial communities from St. Lawrence River, New York, United States - Law_Law_RepC_8d (Metagenome... | ecosystem: Environmental > Aquatic > Freshwater > River ...
GATATGTTTATACTATTTCACGAGTTAAAGTTCAGGTTGATTTAGATGAAAGACGGGATCACGGCATCGTCAACGGCAAGCCCAGCCCGCTGGCTATTGGCCCCTTTTCGAATATCTCCAGCATGATGTCCAGGATGGGATGCACAAGCAGACAGCCGTCGCACGTTCCCGCTAGTACATTTTTACCGTCTCGAGATGCCGCTAGCGAAATGACGGAGCTGGATGCGGGCACCTTGTCCACAGCTCGCGGCCACAGCTTCTTGAAATCAATAGTGGAAAGCACCACAATTCCAGAGCGACGCCCCTGTATCAGAAGCTCACGATGCTCAAACGGCAGCAGCGGGTGAGACAGCAGCAGCATGCAGTTAACTCCCTCGCCGGCATCTGTATCACAATGAATTCGGCGGCCATTGGGGCTGTAGTGATGCATGGACGATGCAGCATCAGAGGACGCGGCGCCTGTTAGAACAAATATGCTGCCGAGCTGCGAAACGACGAAGCTCTTGATGCAGCTTTTGCCGGGAATGTAAATGCTTCGAACGTAGCGGCCTCGCATGTCGTGTATCATGAGCGTGCCGTCGCTGCTGCCCGATACAATCATGTTCATCGCACAGTTGACAGCGACACACGTGACTTCTTTGTCGTGGCCGTACAAAGTGTGCACGGGCGCCTGCAGCCCGTAGTTTTCATGAGCTTGATGGTTTTCCTTGCCGATCTCCCACACCAGCACGGTGGTGTCTGCGCTGCCTGTGACCAGGTAGCGGTAGCTCTGGGTGTCGACGGCGATGCACGTGCACACATCTTTGTGAAACTCCAACGAGCTTGCAACCGTGTTGCCGTCGGACAAATTGCTGCACACCACACTGTTGTCCCAGTATCCACAGCTGTAGACCAAGTGCACGCCCCTTTGAAAACTAGCGACTGCAAACAGATGCTGCGCTGGATCGGGAACTGCAAAGGCGGTGCCTATGCGGCGCACCGTTTTGCTTCTGCCGCTGTCGATCTCGAGCCGCAGCGTTTGGTCTCCGGTAGGAATCCAAGTGTGCCCCAGCAATTTCCTGTCCTGGGACACTGTGTACACGCTGTCGTTAATGCCCGCGATGAAGCAAACGCGAGCGTCGGGCCCACTGTATATCTCGTGCGACCTGACGACTGCTTTTGGCTTCTTTGACTTGCCGCCGGCTGCGCTACCAACTAGCATTGGATCAGACATGACCGAACGGCGCGGGGGATGTTTTCGATCGAGGAAAAGCTGCTGCGGAACCTGCCCGTATAGAGAGCTTTCGGAGGTGGGCTTGTAACACGACGGGCTGAACAAGTTGAAGGCGGCGCGAGTGTTTGGGGAGTCATAGGGCTGGTTTACACCAAATATAAGGTCGATCCATTCGTGCAGATGATCAGAAACGTACTGCGATTCAAGCGCCTCTCTGTGCTTTCTAACAAAAATATGCGGCGAATTGTTGGCCCACGGAGGCAGTGCCACATTTGAAATGGAAACCCTGCCAGGCAACTCGCCGAGATCGAATCCATTGTCGTTCGTGAACATCTCAGGGAGATAGAAGAATTCTGGAATGAGCTCTTTGTAGTCGGCATCAAAAGCTCCCGATTTCGGCCTGCCGAAAGCATCCAAGCCACTGCTGTTCTCCCAGTCTCGGACAACGCTGTAGAAGTTGCGGTCTGGATGGTCGAAACGACCCGACTGAAAATCAATGTGGTATGTGGTGAAGGGCTCCACTCGAATGAGGTAGCGCAGCACGTAGCCCGCGATTGAATAGAATCCCGCGGGCCACATGGATACCAGCGCGTGCATGCGCTGCTTTTCGTCCTCGTCGCCGCACTCTTCATACATCTCTTTCTTAAAATTGTAATTTTCTTCCGCAAGCACACGCCGCCGCTCGTTGAGCGCTCCCATTGGCTTGCTGAGATCGCGAAACGTTTCTTTCTTGCTGAGGTCCAGGGTCTCACTTCCATAGTCGGCTAAAATCCAGGGAAATACGGGGTATTGGTCCAAGTCTTGATATGTGCGGCCGGCAAGAACGTTCAGCTGCATCAGGTACTCGAAATTGGTGATACGTCCATTCTGCCACTTTTCGAGCAGCTCGTCTCGGCGGCGATTGCGCTTGCCTGTGCTGGACTCCACAAAGCCCCCGGATTCGGCCATAGCTTTTTTGCAGTTGATGAGCATGTCCTTCTGATCTTTCGCGCCCTTTTCAAACCTGAGTAAAACAGACTTTCCGGATGCAAGATACAACTCAATGCTTTCCGGGCTGAAATTGAAACGACGCTTGTACACTTCCCGAATGTCTGAAAAATACCAGACGTGCCTTTTGGCCTTATTTTTCGGGCGGTTCATGTCGTAAAAACGAGAGGGCTTTTCGGTATCGGCTTGGCATAAAACAGGATCTTTTCCCTTCTCCAGAACCCACTCGTGGCCTGCAGCTTCATCCCACTGTATGTGACACGCACACTTGTTCCTCCACGTGCGCTCCCACTTCTTGAGCTCAAATTTTGGAATGAACGTGATGCTTTCCTTCGTCACTTCAAGAGTGCCTTGCACCGCATCTCCCACCGGAAATAACTGCCACACATTTTCGAATTCCGTCTTTTTGAGAGTCTGCTGCTGCTGACCAGCAGCATCGGTATCATCATCCTCAGTGGCATCTTCGAGCTGCAGATCAGCTGAAAGCAGCCGTTTCGGGGCCACCAAAGGTTGTAAATCAGGGGACTGCGTCGGTTCACTTGCTTCATCGTGCAGCCGGTGCGATGCCGCCACGTGTCTGCACTGCAATCGCTTCCTGGACAGCTTGAGGCGCATACGGCATTGCCCTTCAACAGAACGGGGAAACTCCATAGGCACAATGGCGAGAATGTTGGTTTCATCGTCCTTTTTGGCCCACACGTTTCGTTCGTTTTCAACAATGTCACTAGACGACCGTTCGGCTTTCTTGCACCGGGTCTGAAGCTGCTTCTTTTCCGCATCAAGATTCTTCCAAAAACCGACGAACTCCTCCATGAGCACGGCGCAGTCGCGGCCAGTTGTCTGCCCCATAGTGCACCACAGAACGTTCTGTCGCTCGTCGTCGTCAAGCTCCCTGAACAAGACACTCACATAGTTTTTGAACGATCGGCAGCACTCTTGATTTGACTCTATCTCCAATTTTGAGAACGGCCAGAAGACCCTAAATGCAGCTTTGAAAAATGGCGCGTTCGGAGCGCAGTACTCGTCAAAAAGCCTCTCAGGCATAGTGCGGGAATCGTCTGAGTCGGCGTCCATCAAACTTCTATCGTCACTGAGCCTCAAATCCGGAGCAGCGGATTTGATATTCGCACTGGATCGTGCCACAAGCTGATGCAATGATTGCAGGCATGTGTTGCGGCACTGCATCATGGCGCGCCGATAATCACGAGATGCGTCGTCCGAGGCTCCACAGCTTTCGGACAGCTTAAAATAGTGATTGCATGCAATAGCCTGCTGATGGATGAACGCAACACATTCCAACACGAGCGGATCATAAGCAGATGCAGATTTAACGTTTGCTTTAATCGAGGTATCTGCCCCACATTTGGGGCAACGAGAGTGCGCCTCGCTGACCAGCAGAGTGAACTGGCCTACATGCTTGCTGAACTCCTCGGCTCGTCCTTTCGTTAGCGCATCCAGAATAAAAACCCGCAATATTTGCAGACTGACTTTGAGAGCGACTGAAAGGTGCTGTTCAACTTCTGGGTTGAAGATGCCTCTGGCCGCCTCTTCGTGATCAATTTCTTTGACATGAGGGTGTCTTTTGAAGGCCTCTCGGACCCCCCGCAAATACTCGGATATCAGCGTGCCAGAAACTTCGATAGCGCACGACGCCAAATCGAAATCTTTCCATTCGAAGCTTGGGGAGGGGCCGTGTGAAACCGGTCGACAGAAATTCAAAATTGCGTTGCGATTGCCTTCTAGCCAAGCAGGATAATCGTTCTCTTGGTCATGTCCCCATTCGGGCAGCTTTGCAGTGCACTTGTCGAATGTATCCGGAGACAGCGCTGCACTCAGATAGAAAAAGAAGTTACCGAGAAACTCCAGCAATTTGCAGAGGTTCTTGACAAAATCCACTTCTACCAGCAGTCCAGGGGAGCTCTCGAATTTCGATTCATGCTCGGCGACTTTCATGGCGACCTTGGTGCGAACTTGATAAAACAGCCACATAATTAATCGGTGGGCTTCATTTTCTCGAATAGCACTTTGGACGTCGATGTCTGAATGGATGATGTACATGCATTCCTCCACAAACTTGTGACCCATATGGCAATCTTCAATAGCAATAAGAAACAATTTGCACAAAATTTCCCTTAATTTGTCTATATCTTCATCCTGGCAGCCTGGGTTGCACCTGGCACTTAGAATGGCTTTTGTGAACCAAATGAGCAAGTTGCCTTCCAGGCCGCTGGATCGAGATCCATCTGCGCTTCGAACGTGCAGAATTTCGCGCAAGACAGCAATTTTGGTTTCGTAGTTTGTGGACAAAAATACTTGCTTCAAAATTTCAGCGACAGTTGCAAAGTCCTTGTTGGGTAAAAATCGAAGCAAAAGCAGAATGGGTTGAAACAGATGATATGTAGTTTGCAAATCGCACATCAGGGAAGGGTCTGCGTTAAATTTCAGCATGCGCGGCATCATGCACAAGTCCATGTCTTGAATGCTAAATGCAGAACTGGCACTGTTCCTTTTAATGCTGCTTTCACTATCGGACGATGAGCGAAAACCTTTAGATAGGCGAGCATCCCCTCTAGCGGGAGAATCGGGTAGTCTGGAAGACATCTTGATCGTTTCAAATGCATTGGTAGCTCCGCAAATGAGAACGACAACGTCGTTCAGGATGGGCGGTCCAGACTCAAGCCTGCTCATGACAGCAAAAAGCATGGGGCAAAACCGATTTCTTCTCAAATGCGGGAACTTTTGATACACTGGCTCATCCAATTTTTTCAACCAAATGGACAGAAGCTGTGCGATGAGGCCTCGGCAATTTTCATTCACACGGCATATCTGCATAATTAAAACTTCGATGAGGTCCATCGGGAATTTCGAATCATGCATTTTGGCGGTAGTTGGCTTAAAACTCTCGTCATGTTCGGCTTTCCTACCAGAAGATCCCTTGTTGTGCGGTCCAACGGCCTGGTCAAACTGTAACGGAAGTGACCTCAACATGTCAAGCAGAACGTCTACATTTTTGGCATGCAGTTGTATGGCAAGATTGCAAAATAAGGAAACAAGATCATTGAGCAAAGTAGGCTCCTCAGTGGAAACTATAAAGGCCATCAACAGGCGCCAGTCAGAATGCAGCAAACGAACGGCGGAACCACTTTGCTTAGAATATTTTTCCATGACCTTGCCAATAACGTACAGCCGAAATTCGCTGATGGTTTCCGGAGTAAACTTTTCATCAAATTCCACGGAATTGGGTTCCGCAATGTGCTTCAAATACTCGATTGATATGGGATGAATTCGTTGTCGAACATGAGTAGGGTGGAGGGAAGATGTTGACAAAAACCGACAAATCATCCGTAAGGTGAGCGCAACGGGCGTGCAATGCACTCTCTGTTCTGAAGAAAACCCATTGAAACTTTCGTGGATTAGTTGCCAGAATATCATCTTGAAGCATTTCGGGGAAGTGTTCACCCAAATCCGAGGGTCAAACATAAGCAACGCAGCGTTGAACTTGTTCTCGTCCCGTTTCGATTTTGCCGCACTATCGGGCCGCTCAGATGGTAATTCGACGATCTTGGCGATACTGAGAAGCTGCTTGAAAGTTTCATCGTGCTGCTGCTGCTGAATGAAATTTTCACTATATACTGTGGATATCAATTTTCTGATGGATTGAAAAAGCTCCGGTGTCTTGAAATCCGGCTTCAGGTTGCGCAGGCGGAGGTGAAGAATCTCGAACCCCTTCGACTCAACGAAGCTGCGCACGTTAAGCTTACAATCCGTACACACACAAACGAGAAATTCTATAACCATGGCGGCCAAAGAAGGATCAATGTCGCCTTGTTCAATGACCCCCAAAAGAGGAAATATGGCGCGAACACCGCCAACGCATTCCAGCATTTGCTTGGCGCTCGTAGAAACTACGGGAATAGTTTTGCCGACAATAATCGCGTTGCTAAGTTGTGAATCTGGAGGGCTAAAGCCAACGTTTGCATACTCTTTCCGCTGTCCAGAGCCACTGCGGTCCGATGATCCAACCACAATTGCGCGAGGGTTAATAGATAACAAGCATGGGTATAAGCTGAGGTTTGACGATGCATCATGCAACGATGCAACGTGACCGTAATCTGAGACTGCATCAATTGTAAGCGCATTGGCCATGAATGAAAATCCAGCGATTCTCCCCTTGAACGCCTTGAAGTCATCGAACCCATTTTGCCTGGGAACTGGAGGTGCATCGGCAATTTGTTGCTCGATGTATTGATCTACAACCAACTGGTCGAGGACGTTGGCCACGACGCCATCAAAAGAGCTGAAATCAAACGTTTTGGAATTTGCAGGAGGTACAGACGCCACTGCTCTATCCCCGATGAAGAGATCAATTTGAGGAGGTCTTCGAGACATAAAGCCACCTTGAGCAGGAGTGAATGCAATACAAACGAAATGCCAGACGTCGGGGGCCCATTTTGAAATTAGCTTTAATACGGAAACGCTCCATTCTGCATCAGATTTGTCGCGGTACAAAACTTTCAAGTTTTGTTCATCAAATACAACCAACAAAACTTCACCCTTCTTGTTCCACAGGTGGGCCAGTACATGAGGTGTTCTTTCCATGCAGAAGTCCTCCATGTCAGACCTGCTGAACTGCAGCCAAAAACACAAGCTACTGCCAATACCACTTCGAAGGCTGCCCTTGTCCGTCTGTTGATGGAAAACAAGGCCGGCGTCAGGGCCATCGAAAACAAAAAAACTGACAATTTCAGCAGCTGACTCGACCATTGAATTCAAATTTTTCAACAGCTCCTTGAAAAGAGTTGGCCTCGTGGATTGACGAGGCCGCAGCAAACGAAACCAATCCTTAAGGTCTTTGACATATATTTTGTGGGCTCCGAGGATTTTGACGACGCGAATTACATAAGCTTGAAGCATATCAGGCGATCCAACCGATCCAGATTGTATTGCAGCTTCTTCCTGAATTGCAATTGCATTGAGCCACTCGATTAAAGACGAGAGCAGCCCAACTGCGCAGCACTCCGAGGCGCTTATCACGTCTCTGACATCATCTTTGAGCAAGGTATCGTCAGCAGTCTCTTGAATGATTTTGTATTGAAACATGATGGCGTGCTCATCGGTGAATTGCCGCGAAAGGTCAATCATCAACTTCACAACGTCACCATTCGTGATTCGATTGGATTTGATGGGATCAAGGGCTATGTACTTGAGAGCGTCTTTGACGAGGTAGGCACGAGACGAATTGCCACACCAAGACAAGAGCAGCTTGCTGAATTCGCCATAGAGGGTAAATGCTTTCTTGCCCTGCACGCTCGCATGCATGATGGCGCCAATACACCTCACAACGGATGCAGCTAAAAATTCATCCCCAGATTGCTGATCGTCCGGGAGATGCAGCACACTGGATAAATGAGTGAACACATCTGATTTGATGAAGAGGTCTTGAAGATGGTTCTTGGCGTATCTGTTTTTAGTGTCTGCTTTTTGATTACAAAGACAATATGCCATGTGGAGCAAGCCAAGAATAAATTTTTCTTTGTGCTCCTGCGTGAACGATTTGAAAGAAACCAATGGCCCAACCTGGGGATCGTGAAACGTGGTAAAATTCTGGAATATGACATCAAGTGCAGATTTCAAAAGCTGCAATGGAGGAGGTTTGTCCTTGTCGGGCGAATTCAAAAGAAAATTAAACGCTTCACGGATTTGCAGGCTTGCGAAAAATCTGAGTCGAGGATAATACATCAAATCGAGCCACGGCTTGAGATGCGATGGCTGCAGCATCGCATATCGAATCTTGTATACCTGTAAGCTTCTGTTGACGACAACACAAAAGAGCATGAACACCCTTTCCCAGCTGTTGAAATCCGACGGCTTCGATGCATCCGCTCCTTGTTCATCGATGGTAGCAGCGATCTGTTGCAACAACTTTGGGACCTCCAGATGCAAACAAATTTTGTAAATCGATTCCCCAGAAACTTCTGGACGCGCATCGATGATGGAATGCATGGCAGACAGTATCATATTCACGGAAAACGCATCCTTCGTTTCAATGAAGTGCGCCAGCTCCTTGCGCAACAAAAGCAGCTCAGTGTAATTTGAATCATCAAGGGTGGGTATGTCAATGAGAAAATTGACGACAGATTGCCGAAGAGCACGAATGTACTGGCACTGGAGGCTCGATGCATCGATGGGTGCCAGAGACGTGGGATGCTTGAAAAAGTAGGGGCATTCTCCAAAAATCAATGTCAAAAACCCCGATGAACGGATGATGGCGGAAATGGGAGGCATGATGCTCCCTTGAGTAACCATACACATGTGCACACAAAATCTCAATGCCGAAAACTGCAGACTTGAACATGTTTCAAGCAACGACCTTCGCGACTTGGCAATGTGCTCCGGTGCCTTGGCCTCTTCTCCTGTACCGTGCGCGCTCTCTTCCTCGGCTCTTTCGTTGAAAATATTCACAACTGACATAAAAAGCTTCGTGCGGAGCTCGTGCAAGAAATTTTCAGATCCTGAAGCGGTGGCAGGCAGATGTGTGGCGGATACGAGACCAGCAAACACCCGGAAAAAATTATCTACATCATTGTTTTCATCCAGATTCGACGACACCTGCACCTGAGCCGGCGCGCCGAAGTCGTCCGCTGCTGCGGACGCCACTGCAGAGGTCCTCCTTCTGGTGATACCGCGCTCTTCTCGAAATTTTGTGACTGTGGACACGTCGTCTTCAAGATGAAAAACAGACAGCGCACTTTCCTTTCCATCTAGGTTCATTCTGGTCAGTACATCTTGAGCAAAACTCTTCACAGCATCTGCGGCCTTGCTCTCCATGTTGCTCGTGTGACCGCCCATGTACGCATCGGGAACAATGCTTGGCACGGACACAGTAGAGTACATCCACAGTATCGCATTCGTTATGCCCTGTTTCAGCAACAGCGATGAAGACAAAAACGTGGATGTTTTGAATGTTTTGTCCCCTTCCGGATCGAACAGTCTCTGCACCATTTCGGGGTCCTGAAGCAAGCCGTACTGTCCCAAAGTGTGCACGGTGATCTTGAGTAAATGCAGGTGCTTGATGAGATGGGAGCAAGTCCACTTCACCGTTGTCGCATTTGGAATTTGTCTCTTGTGTTCTCGCCGGTGAGACGGAAGGAACGAGTGGGGCCAGTCAATCACCCCGGTCAATATGCCGAATTGCTTCAGATCATTTATGAATGACGTCGCGGTTTTCTTATCAATGCCAAAGGCAGCCACACGGAACATGAGCTCGTAACACGTGTCCTGGACTCGAAACTGGTCGTCTGTGAGGTGGGATTGTTTGACCCCAGCATGGCGAAGCAGCTGCAAGACATCGCAGAAGGAGGGCCAATGGATATTGGTCGACTTGCCCAGTGCGCACACTTCAACGTTGCACGAGCTGCAGTCCTTGAGTGTGTGAAGCCCGATTTTCATCATAGTGTATTCTTGTGTCGGATCAAAGACGCTCCGGGCGTTTGCTGTAACTTCAATGCAATTTTTGAGGGGAACCGCGTAAAAATAAGCGGCTCGAGTGAACGAAACGAAAGCGGAAGTGATAAATTGCGACACTTGCGGGAATGCGGGATGCTCCTTGTTCCATGTCTCCATGTTCCTCATGTATTTGTACGTGATGTTCTTCAGCTGCGCGATCACAAGCTCCGCAAAACTGCTGCTGACGCCTTCAAACTTCAACTGCGGATGCTGCACAACTCCGGGCAGGACCGAAAACAAGATTTTGAAATCACGCATTCGCTCGTCCTCCGTCATAACGAATCCGTCGGTGAGCACCTCAGGAAGGTCGCGCAGATAGCTCTTGAACAAAGTGACTTTGAACCGCAGCCATTTGTCGATGATGGTTTTGCAGACGTCAGAGGGAATCGAGGGGAAATCTGAGACCGAGTTCAGCCAAGGCACGTCCTGGGCTGGAGGGATGACAGACGCTGAGTGCAATTTGTCCATGAACGGCTGCAGCAAAAGATGCTCATTGCCGGAATCTTGCGGGGTGGACTTGTAGCGCAACCACTCTGCCTTCAGGTCCTTCCCGACTTGGCTCTTGGCATCGAAGTCAAGGTCAGCGTCGGCGCTCTCGGGTCTGCGCCGGGTGAACATGTGGAAGGGTAGGAAGGAGTAGACAAGAAGCGAGAGAAGCGGCGATTAAAGCATCAGCTGCGACCACGCTTGC
>Ga0256325_1000088_pt1 | contig 10150 bp, 7 predicted proteins | sample LawtaT_16_FD_186095 | JGI IMG/M metagenome (GOLD analysis project Ga0256325, IMG submission 186095) | Metatranscriptome of freshwater microbial communities from St. Lawrence River, New York, United States - Law_Law_RepC_8d (Metagenome... | ecosystem: Environmental > Aquatic > Freshwater > River ...
CCCATCCCCAGGAACGCCCTCGCCTTCGCCCGCTACAACCGGCGAAGATTCGGCAAGGGCGCCTAACCCTCATCACGCCCCATTCATTCCGTTATCGCAATATTAATCCAGCCTTCCCTTTCCCCCCACCCCTGCTACCGTTCCCAGGAAGCAAAGGGGGAAACCAAGCATGAGCACCACCCAAGGCAGCAACACGGGGGGCCGCCCGCTCCACGGGCTGCGCGTCATCGACATGGCCACCACCATCGCCGGCCCCTATTGCGCCCGCCTCCTCGCCGATGCCGGGGCGGACGTCATCAAGATCGAGGCCCCCGAAGGCGAGCTCACCCGCACCCGCCCCCCCATCCGTGATGGTGCCAGCACCTCCTATGGCGGCCTCAACGCCGGCAAGCGCAGCCTTGTGCTCGATCTCAAGCAGGAAGCCGCCGTCAACGTCGTCCGCCGCCTCGCCGCCAGCGCCGATATCCTGGTGGAGAATTTCCGCCCCGGCGTCATGCAGCGCTTCGGCCTCAGCGCCCAAAGCCTGCTCGAAGCCAATCCCCGCCTGATCTACTGCGCCATCTCTGGCTTCGGCCAAACCGGCCCCTCCTCGGGCCTCGCCGCCTACGCCCCCGCGATCCACGCCAGCTCCGGCTTCGATCTCGCCCACATGGCCTACCAGCCCGGCCGAACCATGCCGGATTTCTGCGGCATCTACATCGCGGATGTCCTCAGCGGCACCTACGCCTTCGGCGCCATCGCCACCGCCCTCCACCAGCGCAACGCCACCAGCCGCGGCCAGGTGGTCGACGTCTCAATGCTCGAAGCCATGCTCAACCTCACCCTCGGCGAGGTCCAGGGCACCCAGTTCGAACTCCCCCCGCCCCCGCCCCGCCACATGTTCGGCCCAGTGGCAACGAAAGATGGCTACGTCCTCCCCGCCATCGCCAGCGAACGCACCTTCCAGAACGCGGCAAAGGCGGCCAACCGCGAGGATTGGATCACCGACCCCCGCTTCGAGAAGTATCCAGACCGCCGCAACAACTGGGCGGTCCTGATGGAAGAGATGGAAACCTGGTCCCGCACCCTCCCCACCAAGGAGGTCGAGGCCGCCTTCATGCAGTCCGGCGTCCCCTGCTCCGCCTACCGCACCGTGGCCGAAGCCCTGGCCGATCCCCAGCTCGCCCACCGCCAGGCCCTGGCCGAAGTCCACGACAGCGCCGGCCCCTTCAAGGTCATGAACGCCCCCTTCCGCCTCTCCGGCGGCCCCACCACGGTCCGCGAATTCGCCGCCTCCCTCGGCCAGCACACCCAGCAGATCCTGGCCGAAGCCGGCTACTCCGCCGCCGAGATCGCGGCCCTATCCGCCACCGGTGCGATCAACAGGTAAACGTTCCGCTGTACGAATTCGGTTGAGTTTCCCCGTTGAATTCTGCCAGACATGCATTAGTTGCAAAGCCATGACCGCGGCGTAAGCCCGGGCAAGGGCAGAACGACACCCCACCAGGGGTGCGAACGGAAGGATACGGGGCGCCGGAACCATGCCGGACTGCCAACGCTCTCCCGTTGTCTAGGGGAGGAAGCATGGGCCGGCAGATCATCCACCGACTCGTCATCTCGTTTCCGGCGCTCGTCGGCGTCCTGTTCCTGTGCTTCGTGATGATGCAGGTGGCCCCGGCCGATCCCGCCCAGATCATCGCCGGCCCCGACGCCAAGCAGGAAACCATCGATGCGATCCGCCTGGAGCTCGGGCTGGACCGGCCGATCATCGTCCAGTTCATCGAATACATCGGCCGCGTGGTCCAGGGCGACCTCGGCCGCTCCATCATCTCCAACAAGGCCGTCAGCGAGGAGCTGGCCCAAACCATCGGGCCAACGCTGGAGCTGATGGTCGGCGGCCTGGCCATGGCGATCCCGCTCGGCATCATGCTCGGCACCTTCGCCGCGGTGAAGCGCGGCACGCTGATCGACCGCGCCATCATGGCGATCTCGGTCGCCGGCGTGTCGATGCCAATCTTCTTCATCGGCCTGTTGCTGATCCAGTATGTCGGCTTCAAATGGGACCTGCTGCCCTTCACCGGCCGCAACGGCCCGTTCTGGGCCGGCGGGTTCACCAGCATGATCCTGCCCTGCCTCACGCTCGGCAGCGTGCTCATCGGCCCGATCGCCCGCCTCACCCGCACCGCGGTGCTGGAGGTCCTGGGCGCCGATTTCGTCCGCACCGCCCGCGCCAAGGGCCTGCGCGAACGCACGGTCATCATCGGCCACGCCCTGCGCAACGCGCTGATCCCCGTGGTGACGCTGATCGGCCTCCAGGCCGCCTACCTGCTGGGCGGCGCCGTGGTCACGGAAACGATGTTCAGCTGGCCCGGGGTCGGCAGGCTGGCCGTGGGCGCCATCATCTCCAGCGATTTCCCCACGGCCCAGGGCGCGATCATGATCCTGGCGCTCGCCTTCCTGCTGATCAACCTGCTCGTGGACGTGTTCTACGTCTATCTCGACCCGAGGATGCAGCGCGGATGAGCACCACCATCAACGCGGCCCCGGCAGCACCGGCCACCGCCTCATCGGAGATGTCCCGCCCCTCGGTCCTGCGCCGCATCATGCGCGACAGGGTGGCCGGCGCCGCCGCGACCATCCTCACGGTCGTGGTAGTGGCAGCACTCTTCGCCGAATGGGTCGCGCCCTACGACCCCTACGCCATCAACCTGCTGAACGTCATGGCCCCGCCCGGCGGCGACCACCTCCTGGGCACCGACAGCAACGGCCGCGACATCCTCAGCCGCCTGATCTACGGCACGCGCAACACCCTCATGCTCGGCCTGGTCGGCGTCATCTTCGGCGGCCTGCTGGGCGGGCTGCTCGGCATCCTGGCCGCGTTCTACAAGCCGCTCGACGGCTGGATCATGCGCCTGGTGGATGTGCTGCTCGCCTTCCCCGCCATCCTGATCGGCCTCGCCGTGGCCGCCATCGCCGGCGCCGGCATGACCGCGGTGCTCATCGCCCTCGTCGTCGCCACCATCCCCGATGTCGCCCGCGTGGCCCGCGGTGCCGCCATCGGCGTGATGGAGCAGGAATTCATGGAGGCCGGCCGCGCCCTGGGCGTGTCCGATTTCACCCTGATCTGGCGCTACCTCACGCTGAACTGCATCTCCACCATCTTCGTCTTCCTCACCCTGCGCTTCGGCCAGATCATCCTGATCGGCTCGGCGCTCTCCTTCCTCGGCATGGGCGCCCAGCCTCCCACCGCCGAACTGGGCATGATGGCCGCCCAGGGCCGCGACTTCCTGTTCATGGCCCCGCACATCGCCACCGTCCCGTCGCTCGCCATCTTCGTCATCGTGCTCTGCGCCAACCTGCTGGGCGATGCGATCCGCGACGTGCTCGACCCCCGCCTGCAGCAATAGCCCCACCGACGTCGGAGACGCCCGCATGACGCCCCGCCGCCTCGCCGCCCTTTCCGTGCTCGCAACGCTCCTCGCCACCCCGGCCGCGGCGCAGACGCTCACGATCATCCGCAACATCGACGCACCGAACTACGACGGTGTGCGCACCACCGCCGGCGCCACCGGCGAGGTGCTGTTCAAGACCGGCGATACGCTGGTGGCGCTGGACTACGACCTCACGACCATCCGCCCCTCGCTGGCAAACTCCTGGGAGGTGAGTGCGGACGGCACCACCTACACCTTCAAGCTGCGCGACGATGTCATCTTCTGCTCCGGCAAGAAGTTCACAGCCGAGGACGTGGCCTATACCTTCCAGCGCGTGCTGGACAAGGAAACCCGCGCCCCCTTCGCCTGGCGCATGGGCCCCGGCATCTCCGTCACCGCCAAGGACGCGACGACGGTTGAATACAAGATGAGCGCCCCGTTCAGCGAGCTTCTGCTGAACCTCACCAACTTCCATGCCACCATCGTCAGCAAGGAGAGCGTGGAGGCGCTGGGCAAGGATTACGGCATCAAGGGCATGGACGGCACCGGCCCCTACTGCTTCCAGTCCTGGGAGCCGCGCAACCAGACCGTCGCCACCCGGCACGATGCCTACAAATGGGGCCCGCCGATCTACCAGAACCGCGGCCCCGCCAAGTTCCAGCGCGTGGTCTGGAAGATCGTGCCAGAGGAAGGCGCCCGCCTCGCTACCATGGCCTCCGGCCAGGGCGACCTCACCTACACCATGCCCGACCAGTACCTGCCGCAGCTCTCCCGCATGCCGAACATGGCCATCTACCGGCCGGAAGCGGACCTGCAGCTGTTCTATCTCGGCTTCAAGACCACGCGGGAGAACGTGGGCGACGTGCGTGTCCGCACCGCGCTGAACCTCGCGATCGACCGCAAGCAGATCGTGGATTCCATCTACTTCGGCAACGGCATCCCGGCCGAGACCTACATCCATCCCAAGGCGCCGGACTACAACCCCGACACCTCGAAGCACCTGGGCCGCTACGACCCGGCCGAAGCCGCACGCCTGTTGGATGCGGCCGGCTGGCGCATGGGCACCGATGGCTTCCGCTACAAGGACGGCAAGAAGCTCACGCTGCTGCTCTATGGCTTCGCAGGTGGCCGCTCGCCCAAGATCGCCGAGGCGACGCAGGGCTTCTGGCGCCGCATCGGCGTGGACCTGCAACTGCAGATGTGGGACGGCACGATCGTCTTCTCCAAGCTGGCCCAGCAAGATTACGACATCTGGTCGATCAGCTTCCCCTACTCCTCCGCCGGGGATGCGCTGCGGCTGTATTTCCACTCCGCCAACATGCCGGCGCCCAACCGTATGAACTGGAAGGACGCGGCCACCGATGCCGCGCTGGACCGCGGCGTGGCCGCGCTGGATGACGCCACCCGCTTCAAGGCTTTCGCCGAGGTGCAGGACATCGTGCACAAGAATGCGCTCTGGGTGCCGCTGGTCCACCAGGGCCTGGCGCTGGTGGCGAACAAGCGCATCAAGAACGTGCGCGCGCACCACGTGTACGGGTCGCTCACCTACAAGGGCCTCGACTACGCGCCCTGACCGGCGCGCCACCGCTCAACGACGCGCCGGCAACAGGCGCGCGGAGGCGGGCTGCGCCCCATCAGGGGCCGCCCGGGCTGCAAGTCACCGAAACGACGCCTGACAGGGAGGCGCCTATGTCGACGAAAAAGGGAGTTCTGGCCGGATTGGCGATCGCGGCCGCGATCGGCTTCGCACCCGCCACGCAGGGCCAGACGCTGAACATCATGCGCGGCGTGGATGCGCCGCATTTCGACGCGCATCGCACCACGTGGTCGCCGGCCGGCGACATCATCAACATGGTGCAGGACACGCTGGTGGCGCTGGACTGGGACGGCAAGACGCCGATCCCCTACCTCGCCCAAAGCTGGGAGGTGAGCCCCGACGGGCGCAAATACACCTTCAAGCTGCGCGACGACGTGCGCTTCTGCTCCGGCAAGAAGATGACGGCGGACGACGTGGCCTTCAGCATCACCCGGCTGCGCAGCCCGGAGATCAAGGGCCCCTTCGCCTGGCGCGCCGGCGAGGTGAAGGCCGTGACGGCGGTGGATGCCCACACCGTTTCCTATGAGCTGACCGAAGGATTCTCCGATCTTCCGCTCCAGCTCACCATGTTCACCAACGTGATCATGAACCGCGAGAACGTGGAGACGCTGGGCAAGGATTACGGCGTGCAGGGCATGGATGGCACCGGCCCCTGGTGCTTCGTGAACTGGCAGCCGCGCACGGAGATCAACCTGCGCCGGAACGAGCACTACAAGTGGGGCCCGAAGATGTTCAAGAACCCGGGCCCGGTGAAGTTCGATCGCATGTCGATCAAGATCATCCCCGAGGAATCCAGCCGCGTCGCTGCCATGATGTCAGGGCGCTTCGACCTCACCGGCGCCTTCCCCACCGCCTTCCTCACCCAGGCCAAGGCAGCACCGATGCTCACGGTGCAGCGCGCCGAGCCGAACTTCCAGCTGCTCTACTACGGCTACAAGATCACCCGCCCGATGGTGGCCGATGCGCGCGTGCGCGAGGCGATGAGCATCGCCATCAACCGGGCGGAGATCGGAAAGGGCGTGCTGCTGGGCAATGCCGAGCCCGCCTACACCAACGTGGACCCACTGGCGTTGGACTACGCGCCGAAATCCCGCGACTTCCTGAAGGAGGACGTGGCGCGCGCCAACCGCCTGCTGGATGAGGCCGGCTGGAAGATGGGCGCCGACGGCATCCGCGAGAAGGATGGCATGAAGCTGGCGCCGCGCGTGTACGTGTCCGCCAACACCAACTCGGCCAAGGTGGCTGAGGCAATCCAGGGCTACCTGCGCAAGGTCGGCGTGGATTGGCGCCTGCAGGTTTGGGACAGCACCATAGCGCCGATCAAGATGGGCGAGCAGGACTACGAGATCTGGTCCGTGACGGTGCCTTACCTCACCGCCGGCGACCTGATGAGCCTGTATTTTGACAGCCGCAACATCCCCACGCCCAACCGGATGAACTGGAAGAACGAGCAGACCGACGAGTGGCTGCGGCTGGGCAAGACGGCGCTGGTGCCCGAGGCGCGCACGCTCAATTTCGGGCTGGTGCAGGAACAGGTCTCGCGCGAGCACCTGTGGATCCCGGTGCTCAACGTGGACATGTACATGGTCACCAACAAGCGCCTGAAGGGTGCCCGCCCGCACACGCTCTACCAGAACGTTTTCTACAAGGGCCTCGACCTGAGCTTCTGAACGAGCCGCCTGCACAACACGGGAGAAACGACCATGCCAAACGAGAAGCGCCACGCCGCCAAACGCCACGCATGGTCGGCCGCCCTTTCTGTGGGCTTGCTGCTCGCCGCCTCCGCGGCACAGGCGCAGACGCTGCGCATCATGCAGAACATCGATGCGCCGCTGTTCGACCCCCAGCGCACCACTTGGGGGCCGGGCGGCAGCATCGGCAACATGACGCAGAGCACGCTGCTGGCGATGGATTGGGACGGCAAGACCGCCCATCCCTACCTCGCCAAATCCTGGGAGATCAGCCCGGACGGCCGCACCTACACCTTCAAGCTGCGCGACGACGTGACGTTCTGCTCCGGCAAGAAGTTCACCGCGGAGGACGTGGTGTACACCTTCACCCGTCTCAAGGCGCCGGAAACCCGCGCGCCGTTCGGCTGGCGCGCCGGCGAGATCAAGGGGCTGCGCGCGATCGATGCCCACACCGTTTCCTACGAGCTGAGCGAGCCCTATTCCGACCTGCCGCTGCAGCTGACAATGTTCACCAACAACATCATCAACAAGGATGTGGTGGAGGAGCTGGGCAAGGATTACGGCACCAAGGGCATCGACGGCACCGGCCCCTGGTGCTTCGTCAGCTGGCAGCCGCGCACCGAAACGGTGATGCGCCGGCACGATGCCTACAAATGGGGCCCGAAGATGTTCCAGAACCCGGGCCCGGTGAAATACGAGCGCCTGTCGGTGCGCATCATCCCCGAGGAATCAGCCCGTGTGGCCGCGATGATGTCCGGCCAGTTCGATTTCACCGCCACCTTCCCGGCCACCTTCATCGCCCAGGCCAAGGCGAACCCGAACCTGGTGGTGGAGAAGGTCGATAGCAACTTCCAGCTGCTCTACTACGGCTACAAGACCACCCGGCCGATGGTGGCCGATGCCCGCGTGCGCGAGGCGATGAACATCGCCATCGACCGCGCCCAGATCGTGCGCGGCGTGCTGCTCGGCAATGCCGATCCCTCCCTCACCTACGTCGCGCCCAACGCGCTGGACTACAATCCGGCCACGGCGGGGATCGTGAAGGAAGACCTGGAGCGCGCGAAGAAGCTGCTGGATGAAGCCGGCTGGGTGCCGGGGCCGGACGGGATCCGCGTGAAGGATGGCATTCGGCTGGAGCCGAAGGTGTATGTCACCGCCGGCGGCAATTCGGTGAAGGTGGGCGAGGCGATCCAGGGCTTCCTGCGCCGCATCGGCGTCGATTGGAAGCTGCAGGCCTGGGACAGCACGATCGCACCAGTGAAAATGGGCGAGCAGGACTACGAGATCTGGTCCGTCACTGTCCCCTACATCTCCGCCGGCGACCTGATGGCGCTGTATTTCGACAGCCGCAACATCCCCACGCCGAACCGCATGAACTGGAAGGATGAGCGCACCGACAGGCTGCTGGCCGAGGCCAAGGGCGCGCTGACCGCCGCCGACCGCGCGCGCGCCTTCGGCCAGGTGCAGGACCTCGTAACACGCGAGCATCTGTGGATGCCGGTGGCCAACATCACGTTGTTCACCGTGCACAACAAGCGGGTGAAGAACGCCCGCGGCCATCCGCAATACGCCATCGGTTTCTACAAGGGTTTGGATTTCACCCCATGACCAACGACGCGCTGCTGGAGGTGCGCAACCTGCGCACCCACTTCAACACCGATCGCGGCCTGTTCCGCGCAGTGGATGGCATCAGCTTCGATGTCGCCCGTGGCCGCACCGTCGGGCTGGTGGGCGAGAGCGGCTGCGGCAAATCCGTCACCTCGCTGTCGATCATGGGCCTCGTGCCCTCCCCGCCCGGCGTGGTGAGTGCGGATGCGCTGCGCTTCGAGGGGCGGGACCTGCTGCAGATGCCGGCCGAGGAACGCCGCATCCTGCGCGGCGGCAAAATGTCGATGATCTTCCAGGAGCCGATGACCTCGCTGAACCCGGTCCGCACCATTGGCCACCAGATCATCGAGGCGGTGCGCGCCCATACCGATCTCTCGCACGCCGCCGCGCGGGACAGGGCGATCGAGGTGCTGGATCTCGTGCGTATCCCCTCGGCCAAAAGCCGGGTGGACGAATACCCGCACCGGCTTTCCGGCGGCATGCGCCAGCGCGTGATGATCGCCATGGCCCTGGCCTGCGACCCCGCATTGCTGATCGCGGACGAGCCCACCACGGCGCTGGACGTGACGATCCAGGCGCAGATCCTCGATCTGCTCGGCGATCTGCAGGCGCGGCTGGGCATGGCAATCCTGATCATCACCCACGACCTCGGCGTGATCGCGGAGATCGCGGACGAGGTGATCGTGATGTACGCGGGCAAGATCGTGGAAAGTGCGCCGGTGAAGCAGCTCTTCGCCGATCCGCAGCACCCCTACACGATCGGCCTGCTGGGCAGCATTCCGCGCCTGGGCGAATACCGCGAGCGCCTGGCCACGATCGAGGGCACGGTGCCAAGCCCGGCGAACCAGCCGCGCGGCTGCCGCTTCTCGCCACGCTGCCCGTTCTCCGATGCACGCTGCCGGGAAGAGCCGCCGCCGCTGCGCACGCTAGAGGAGGGCCACGCGGTGGCGTGCTGGAAGGCCCCGGTGGAACTCATGGCGGAGGTGGCGGCATGAACATGCTTGCGCAGGGCCAGACGGCGGGCATGTCTGTCGTGGCGCCGGAACCCCCGGTGCTGCAGGTCGATCGGCTGGTGAAACACTTCCCGGTACGCCGCGGCGTGGTGTTCTCCCGCGTGGTCGGCCAGGTGCGGGCAGTGGACGACGTGAGCTTCGAGGTCGCGCGCGGCGAAACGCTGGCGCTGGTGGGTGAGAGCGGCTGCGGCAAATCCACCACCGGGCGGCTGATCCTGAAGCTGCTGGAACCCACCAGCGGCTCCGTGCGCTTCAAGGGGCAGGAGATCGCAGGGCTGGACAAGCAGGCGATGCGCCGCATCCGCCGCCATTTGCAGATCATCTTCCAGGACCCCTATGCCAGCCTGAACCCGCGCATGACGGTGGGGCAGATGCTGGCAGAGCCGCTGATCCTGCACCGCTTGGCCGATGGCGAGGCGGCGATCGAGGCGCGGGTGCGCGAGTTGCTGCAGGTGGTTGGCCTGCTGCCGGAACACGCGCGGCGCTACCCGCACCAGTTCTCCGGCGGCCAGCGCCAGCGCTTGGGCATCGCCCGCGCCCTGGCCGTGAGCCCCGACCTGATCGTGTGCGACGAACCGGTAAGCGCGCTGGACGTTTCGATCCAGGCGCAGGTGGTGAACCTGCTGCAGAACCTGCAGCGCCAGTTCGGCCTGTCCTACCTGTTCATCGCCCACGACCTGGCCGTGGTGAAGCACATCGCAGACCGGGTGGCGGTGATGTATCTCGGCAGCCTGGTGGAAATCGCCGACAAGCGCACGCTGTTCGCCATGCCGCGCCACCCCTACACCCAGGCGCTGCTCTCGGCGATCCCGAAGCCCGATCCCACCATCG
>Ga0256325_1000089_pt1 | contig 10091 bp, 9 predicted proteins | sample LawtaT_16_FD_186095 | JGI IMG/M metagenome (GOLD analysis project Ga0256325, IMG submission 186095) | Metatranscriptome of freshwater microbial communities from St. Lawrence River, New York, United States - Law_Law_RepC_8d (Metagenome... | ecosystem: Environmental > Aquatic > Freshwater > River ...
CCGAACCGCCGATTCCTCTGTTACTGAAGTAGTAAAGGGGTTTTTCAATGCGTGCCTATTCCAAGTTTGCTGAGAGTTACGGGTCTGTTCAAACAGTGACAGGCGTCGCCACAGCAGACAACATCCAGTTGATTCAGATGCTTTTTGATGGATTGACGGAGAGTCTGGCCGCTGCCAGAGGTCATATCCAGAACCACGCCATTGAGGAAAAATCCAAATCGCTCTCACGCGCAGGGCGCATCGTTGTCGGTTTGCAAGGCGCGCTGGACTTTGAGCGAGGCGGTGAATTGGCACAAAACCTCAATGAACTCTATGCCTACGTGACCCGCCGTCTTTTTCATGTCAATGCCTACAACGACCTGGTGGTCTTGGCCGAAGTGCAGGGGCTGATTCAGGATATTGCGCAAGCATGGCAAACATTGCCCAGTTTGCTCAAGCAAACTCAACCCGTGCAGCGCTACGCCAACTGAAGCACTGCCGGTTCGACCCATGGAGCCCCCTAGTGGGGCTTTTTTGTGGCTTGTCCCCCACATTGGCCTGCCCGGCAGGAATCGAACCTGCGACCCACAGCTTAGAAGGCTGTTGCTCTATCCAACTGAGCTACGGGCAGAATCGAAAAACACAAAAGGCCCTGACGGGCCTTTTTGGTGCTAAGTCACAGAAGGCTGAAAAGCTCGGTCTGACTTGATATGGAATTGGCCTGAACAGATCAGGTCAATGGTCGGAGCGGCGGGATTCGAACTCGCGACCCTCTGCTCCCAAAGCAGATGCGCTACCAGGCTGCGCTACGCTCCGACAGGCATTATTCTAACCCTCAAATCCACGATTCCTAGAGCTGATTTCAAAAAAGTCAGCCGCACCACACGGGATGGTCATTTGGCCTTACAAGCAAAAACGGCCTGCAGCAGCAGGCCGTTTGGTTGGAGGAGGGCGTCTTGGCTCAGCTGCCCCGTGTCACGGGCATGCGAACTTCACCTGGCCAGGTCAAATGTTTGGCCAGTTCCAGCTTGGCCAGCGAGTTGCGGTGCACCTCGTCCGGACCATCGGCCAGTCGCAGGGTGCGCTGGTGCGCATAGGCATAGGCCAAGGGGAAGTCTTGCGACACACCGCCACCGCCATGCGCCTGGATGGCCCAGTCGATGATTTGGCAGGCCATGTTGGGGGCCACGATCTTGATCATGGCAATTTCGGCCTTGGCGATCTTGTTGCCCACCGTGTCCATCATGTAAGCGGCCTTGAGCGTGAGCAGGCGGGCCTGCTCGATCATGCAACGCGACTCGGCAATGCGCTCCTGCCAAACGGATTGGCGGGCTATTTCGCGGCCAAAGGCCACGCGCTCATTCAGGCGTTTGCACATCAGCTCCAGGGCGCGTTCGGCGATGCCGATGGTGCGCATGCAATGGTGGATGCGGCCAGGGCCCAGGCGACCTTGCGCGATCTCAAAGCCACGGCCTTCACCCAACAAGATGTTCTCGGCCGGGACGCGCACGTTTTTCAGCACGACTTCCATGTGGCCGTGCGGGGCGTCGTCGTAGCCAAAGACCGACAGGGCACGCACCACGGTGATGCCGGGGGTGTTGGCCGGCACCACGACCATGGATTGCTGCTCATGGCGGCCTGCATCGGGGTTGGTCTTGCCCATCACGATGTACACCGCGCAGCGTGGATCACCTGCGCCGGACGACCACCATTTGCGGCCGTTGATCACATAGTCATCGCCCTCGCGGCGGATTTCGCATTCGATGTTGGTGGCGTCCGAGGACGCCACGTCTGGCTCGGTCATCAGAAAAGCAGAGCGGATTTCACCCCGCAGCAGTGGCTCCATCCAGCGGTCCTTGATCTCTTCGCTGGCGTAGCGTTCCAAGGTTTCCATGTTGCCGGTGTCGGGGGCTGAGCAGTTGAAGACCTCGGCCGCGAAGGGGACACGGCCCATGATTTCGCACAGCGGTGCGTACTCCAGGTTGGACAGGCCTTGTGGTGCACGCGTGGATTTGGGCAGAAACAGGTTCCACAGACCCGCCTTGCGGGCCAGTGGCTTGAGCTCTTCCACGATTTTTGTGGGCACCCAGGCATTGCCTTTGGCCCGGTTGTCTGCGATTTCCTCAAAGAACCTCGCCTCATTGGGGTAGATGTGCTCGTCCATGAAGGCCAGCAATCGGGCTTGCATTTCGTTGACCTTGGGGGTGTGTTCAAAATCCATGGTCGCTCTCCTGGGGTTGGTGTTGGGGAAGAAAAAAGCTCATGCCTGCTTGGCAAAGCGCCAAGCCAGTTCGGCCATCGGGCGGGCCCCTGCGCCCGAGGCCTTGGCCTGCTCGCTCGACGCGGTGCCGTCTTCAACGCGTTTGGCAATGCCTTGCAAGATGGCGGCGATGCGGAACATGTTGTAGGCGAGGTAGAAGTTCCAGTCCTTGGCCAGTGCCTCGGGCGTGGTGAATCCGGTGCGCTCGCAATAGCGGCGAATGTATTCGGCCTCGGAGGGGATGCCCAAACGGGCCAGGTCCAGGCCGCCAATGCCGCGGAAGGTGCCCGGGCTGATGTGCCAGGCCATGCAGTGGTAACTGAAATCGGCCAGTGGGTGCCCCAGGGTTGACAGCTCCCAGTCGAGCACCGCCAGCACGCTGGCTTCGCTGGGGTGGAACATCAGGTTGTCTAGGCGGTAGTCACCGTGAACGATGCTGACCAGGGCATCGTCTTTGGCGCTGTCCGGGATGTGCTGGGGCAGCCATGCAATCAACTGGTCCATCTCCGGGATGGGCTGGGTGACGGAGGCCGCGTATTGTTTGCTCCAGCGGGCAATTTGGCGTTCGATGTAGTTGCCCGGTTTGCCATAGGTGGCCAGGCCTTGCCGGGCGAAATCGACTTTGTGCAGTGCTGCCAGCACGCGGTTCATTTCGTCGTAAATGGCGCCACGCTCTGCCTCGGTCAGGCCCGGCAGCGACTGGTCCCACAACACGCGGCCCTGCACGAACTCCATGATGTAAAACGCGCGTCCAATGACCGATTCGTCGTCGCACAGCACATGCATCCGGGCCACGGGAACATCGGTGCCGTGCAGGCCTTGCATGACGGCAAATTCGCGTTCGATGGCATGGGCCGAAGGCAGCAGTTTGGCCACCGGTCCGGGTTTGGCCCGCATCACGTATTGGCACGATGGGGTCACAAGTTTGTAGGTGGGGTTGGACTGACCGCCCTTGAACATCTCCACCGTCAAGGGGCCAGCAAAGCCGGGCAGTCGGGTGGCGAGCCACTTTTCCAAGGCTGCCACGTCGAAGGCATGTGAGTCCGTGACCGGCCGAGTTCCTACGAAATGGTCAAATGCAGTCATGGGCGCGCCCGTCGAAAGTCAGAATCTGCCAAAGCCGGCGGTGATGGCATGCAAGCGCCCAGACTCAATGGTCCGCGTTCACGATCGCCAGCAGCGCATCGCGGTCCAGCACCACCAGGCCACCGGGCTCGATGCGGATGATCTGCTCGCGTTCCATTTGCTTGAGTTCCTGGTTGACGCGTTGGCGCGATGCGCCCAAGAGCTGAGCCAGTTCCTCCTGTGCCAGTTGCAAGCTGATGCGGATCGCCTTGGCGTCCGACAAACTTGGCACACCGTAGCTGCGCAGCAAGTGGTTGAGCTGTTTGGCCAACCGGGCCCGCAAGGGCAGGGTGTTCAGGTCTTCCACCAGACCGTAGAGCTGGCGAATGCGCCGGGCATGCAGGCGCAACATGGCATCGTAGAACTCGACGTGCTGGGTCAGGATTTTCTTGAAGTCGGCCTTGGCCACATTCAGCGTGGTCGTGTCGCCGTGTGCGTAACAGTCGTGCGTGCGCCGGTCTCCGTCGAAGATCGACACATCGCCGAACCAGATGCCCGGCTCCACATAAGTCAAGGTGATCTGTTTGCCAGACACCGAAGTCGAGCTCACGCGCACTGCGCCCTTGGCACAGGCGATCCACTGCTCCGGCGGGTCGCCCCGCGCCGCGAGCATGTCGCCGTCCTTGTAACGTTTGACGTAAGCGCATCGAAGAATGTCGTGACGGAGTGAAGGTGAAAGGCTTGAGAACCAGCGACCACCGTTGATCGCTTCTCTTTCCTCCATTGTCAGAATTGGTTCATCCATGTTCTGTCCTTTGAGTGACTGGTGGTCAGATTTATGTCGCCTGGGGGACCAGTCGAATTATTTGTACTCGGGTTTTTGCTTGTTCAGGAATGCAGAAATGCCAATTCCTGCATGGGGGTGGTGCAGATTTTTGACAAAGTGATCGCGTTCCCGGGCCAGCTGGGCATTGAGGCTGCTGCCCTCTGCATCGCCCAGCAACTCCTTGATGCTGGCCAGGGCATTGGGCGCGCGGGCATTGAGTTGTTCGCCCAGTTGCAGGGCTTGCTGCAAGGCTTGCCCGGCATCTGCCAAGCGGTTGACCACGCCCAATTGTTGCAGCCGCTCGGCCCCGATGCGCTCGCCGCACATGAGCAATTCGGTGGCCAGTTGGCGGGGCATGGCGCGAGACAGGCTCCAGCTGCCCCCCCCATCTGGCGACAGGGCAATGCTGCTGTAGGCCATCACGAACACACTGTTGCGTGCAGCCACGATCATGTCGCAGGCCAGGGCCAGTGAAAAACCGGCGCCGGCTGCCGGACCCTCGACGGCCGCAATCACGGGCTTGGGAAAGGTTCGGATGGCCTCGATCCAGTTGTGCAGGCCTTCGATGCTCTGCGCCTGGTGCTCGGGTGGCAACTGGCGGTTGTTTTGCAGGCGCTGCAAATTGCCGCCCGCACAGAACACCCCATTGGCCCCGGTGATCACCACGCTGCGCACATCGGCGCTGGATTCGGCCACGCTCAGGGCTTCTACCCCTGCAGCGTACATTTCGGGCCCGAGGGCGTTGCGAAACTCCGGGTTGCTGAGGGTCAGGATCAGGGTCTGACCTTCGCTGGTGCTGAGCAATTGAGCGGTCATTTTGTCACTTCATCAGTTGGGGACAGAGCTGAAGATCTGTCCCACAAAGTCATCAGATCGGGACAGCGCTGAAGATCTGTCCCACAAAGTCATCAGATCGGGACAGCGCTGAAGATCTGTCCCACAAAGCCATCAATCTTCCGTATGCATGAGCGACAGGCCAATGGCGCCACGGCGGCGTAGCCAGGGGCTGGGGCGGTAACGCATGTCACCGTAAACCGTCTGCATGTTGAACAGGACTTCCAGAATGCTGTCCGGACCAAACCGGTTGCCCATGGCCAATGGGCCCAAGGGGTAGGCCAGCCCCAGCGTGACGGCGGTTTCCAGATCTTGCGGGGTACAGATGCGTTGCTGGCAGATGTCGGAAGCGATGTTGACGATGGTGGCCACCACACGTTGGGTGACAAAGCCACCGCTGTCGCGGATGACAGACACGGCTTTGCCGTCGCGGGCAAAAAGGGCGTGGGCGGCATCGCGCATGTCGCTGCGGGTGGCGGGGTTGGTGGCCAGCACCCGGCGCTTGGTGGCCGCGTCGTTCACCAGCATGTCGATGCCCACGGTGCGGGCCGGGTCCAGACGTTCGACCACGGCCACGGTGGTGACGTCAAAGCCAAGGGGGGCCACAAGGGTCAATGCTTCCGGCGAGGGTGAGGCGCCGGTCTCGATGGTGGCACCCAGGTCCTTGAGCAGTTGCAGCAGTTCCATTCGGCGAGCGGCGCGGGTCGAAACCCACACCGGCGGGATTTTTTCGATCGAAGGGGTGGGGGGCTCCGGCGGTACCTGAGCCACGCCATCCACGTATTTGTAGAAGCCTTCGCCCACCTTTTTGCCGACCACGCCCCCAGCCAGGCGCTGGGCTGTGATCACATTGGGGCGGTAGCGCGGTTCCTCGTAGTACTGGTGGTAGATGGCCTCGATCACGTGGTGCGACACGTCCAGGGCGGTCAAGTCAAACAGCTCGAAAGGGCCCAGTTTGAAGCCGACCTGGTCACGCAGAATGCGGTCAATGGTGGCGAAGTCGGCGATGCCCTCGCTCACGATGCGCAGGGCCTCGGTGCTGTAGCCACGCCCGGCGTGGTTGACGATGAAGCCGGGCGTGTCCAGTGCCTGAACGGGGGTGTGGCCCATCTGGCGTGCATAGTCGGACAGGCGCTGGCATACGGCCGGGTTGGTTTTGAGGCCCGCAATCACTTCGACCACCTTCATGAGCGGCACCGGGTTGAAGAAGTGGTAACCGGCAAACTGGTCGGGGCGTTGCAAGCCGGCGGCAATGGCCGTGACCGAGAGCGACGAGGTGTTGGTCACCAGCACGGCGGTGGGGGCCAACACTTTTTCCAATTCGATGAACAGGTTTTTCTTGATGTCGAGCTTTTCGACGATGGCTTCCACCACCAGTTCGCAGCCTGCCAGGTCCTGAAGCCGAGTGGCCTCGGACAATCGGCTTTTGTAGCCCGCCACCGCCTCGGCCGTCAGGCGGCCTTTGTCGTGCAGCTTGTCCCATTGCTGGAAGACGGCTTCACGGGCTTTGGTCACGGCGTCGGCTTGGGTGTCGTACAACCAGACCTGGCTGCCAGCTTGCGCGGCAATTTGGGCAATGCCGCGCCCCATGGCACCGGCACCGATGACGGCGACTTTTTGAAACATTGGGGTCATTTTTGAAGACGGGTCAACAAGACGATGGGCATGTCGATCATGGAGATGGCCAAGGTCGTATTCAGAGGGAGGGTCGTGTAAAGAGCAAACCGAGATTATGGATGTGCTTTCAACGGCGCACTTGCAAGGCGCCCGGATTGATAATGTTGGTTGGCGTTCCCTTGATGAAATTCACCACGTTGTCAAAGGCAGTGCCGAAGTAAAGTTCATAGCTTTCTTTTTCAACGTATCCGATGTGCGGCGTGCAGATGCAGTTCTCCAGACGCAAGAGGGCCGAGCCCTGCAAAATGGGTTCGGATTCGAAAACATCGATCGCAGCCATCCCGGGACGTCCCCGGTTCAATGCGCCTATCAAGGCATTGGGCTCGATCAGCTCGGCGCGGGAAGTGTTGACCAAAATCGCAGTGGGTTTCATTTTGCCCAAGTCATCACCGGTGACCATGCCAGTCGTTTCATCGTTCAGGCGCAGGTGCAAGGACAGAAAATCTGCATTTTCAAAAAATGATTCGCGGCTGGACGCAGCAGTCAAACCGTCCTTGACCGCGCGGATACGTGACTCTTGGCTGCCCCAGACCTGGACATTCATGCCAAAAGCACGACCGTAGCCCGCAACCAGCTGACCAATCTTGCCATAGCCCCAGATGCCCAGTGTCTTGCCCTTCAAGACCGTGCCCAAGCCGAAGTTGGTGGGCATGGAGCCCGACTTCAGACCGGACTGCTGCCAAGCGCCATGCTTGAGGTTGCCGATGTAGTGGGGGAGCCGTCGGGCAGCCGACATGATCAATGCCCAAGTCAATTCAGCTGGCGCAACCGGTGAGCCCACGCCTTCAGCCACGGCCACGCCCCGTTCTGTGCACGCGGTCAAATCGATGTGTCCACCGACCCGACCGGTTTGCGCGATCAATTTGAGCCGAGGCAACTTTTCAATCAATGCTTTGTTCAAAGCTGTACGTTCCCGTATCAGAACGATCACGTCAGCGTCTTTGAGGCGTACAGACAGTTGACCAATGCCCTTGACCGTGTTGGTGTAGACCTTGGCGGAATAGTTTTCGAGCTTGGACGCGCACTCGAGTTTGCGGACGACGTCCTGATAGTCGTCAAGGATCACAATGTTCATGCTCGACATTGTGCCTTGTCACGGACCGGGTTGACGTGGCTGAACGCAAGACCGTTCAGCCCGGCCCAGCCACATGCGCTGTGGGCTCAGCGACTGTTTTCGAGCGCCGCGAGGCGATCGAGTTCGGCGCACACGTCCGACATTCGCCCGGAGATCACTATTCTTGAGGGGTTGCGCGGGCCATCACCGGCTTCATGGACCATCAAAACCCGAAGGCTGGGCACCTTGGCGGTCAAAGGCGTGACTTTTTGAGGCGGGACGGAACGAATGGCTGCCCGTGCTGGCCATGGATGGTGCAAACGTATGGCTGGCCGTGGGCTTGGTGCCGGTCTGCTGGCGTGAAAACCCGGTAATTTTTGGAACAGACCCGAAATGGCAAGAAGAGCGATTCCCATGTGAAACCTTTCAATGGCATGGAGGTTGGACACAGGCAGGATTGATGAAAAGTCTTGGCGTCCAGGGCTGATGAACAGCGCCCGCCACCTGAAAGCAAGACGGTGTGCGTTACATCATGGCGTTGTTTCGGATCAATCCCACGGCCAAACCCTCGATGTCAAAAGGCTCTCCAGGGTGGATCCGGATCGTGGGATAGTCGGGGTTTTCCGGCAAGAGTTCGATGCCTTGGGCCGTTTTGCTCAGGCGTTTGACCGTGACCTCTTCACCCAATCTGGCCACGACAATTTGTCCATGGCGAACGTCCTTGGTGGATTTCACGGCCAACAGGTCACCATCAATGATGCCGATGTCACGCATGGACATGCCCCGGACACGCAGTAGATAGTCGGGTGGGGTTGAAAACAAGCTGCTTTCGACCTGGTAGGTGCGGTCAACGTGCTCCTGGGCCAAGATGGGGGACCCTGCAGCTACCCGGCCGACCAGGGGCAGGCACAGCTGGCCCAGACCTGGCAGGCTCATGCTGAATAGATCGCTGGCGGCCCGTTGCGAACTGCGATGGGTGCCCTTGAGACGAATGCCACGGGACGTGCCGCTGATCAGTTCAATGGCCCCTTTTCTGGCCAGGGCCTTGAGGTGTTCTTCTGCCGCATTGGCCGACTTGAAACCCAGGACATTGGCGATCTCTGCGCGCGTGGGCGGTGCACCGGTGTTGGCGATGGTGGTCTGAATGAGGGCCAGAATTTGTTGCTGCCGATCGGTCAGTTTGGGGCTGTCAGTCATGTTTCTTCCTTGAGAGTCAGGCTGATGATTTATCCAGTAACTGTATTTTTAAACAGTTTCTTATTTGTGCAAGTTTTTTCAACCAAGGTCTGAATGGTGTGGGGTGTTTCTAGGGGCCGCATACATATCGGGGGGCCACTGCCCCAGAAACGACAAAGCCCCTGAAAGGGGCTGTTGTCATGGAGAAGCTGCGCACGGGGCAACAGCCTTGGGTGGGGGAAGGCCCGCTCAGGTGGACAGGGCTTGCAAAGCGCGCGTCGTGATGTCTTCGACACTGCCTGTGCCACTGATCGCCCGGTACTTTGGCGCTGCGGCTGGATCGTTGCGTGCCCAATTGGCATAGTAGTCCACCAAGGGGCGGGTCTGTGCGCTATAGACGTCCAGACGCTTTTTGACGGTGTCTTCCTGGTCATCAGCGCGCTGCACCAACGGCTCACCGGTCACATCGTCCAGGCCTTCCACTTTGGGTGGGTTGAATTTGATGTGGTAAGTGCGACCGGATGCGGGGTGTGAGCGGCGGCCGCTCATGCGGTCGATGATGGCATCAAACGGCACGTCAATTTCGAGCACATAGTCGAGCTTGACGTCGGCGGCCTTCATGGCATCGGCCTGGGGAATGGTTCTCGGGAAACCATCAAACAAAAAACCATTGGCGCAGTCTGCCTGGGCGATCCGCTCCTTGACCAGATTGATGATCAGATCGTCGCTGACCAGACCACCGGATTCCATCACCGCCTTGGCTTGCAGGCCCAGCGGGGTGCCGGCCTTCACAGCCGCCCTGAGCATGTCGCCGGTTGAAATTTGGGGGATGTTGTACTTCTGGCAGATGAAGGTGGCTTGTGTGCCCTTGCCTGCGCCAGGTGCACCCAACAAAATCAGTCTCATGTGGAAGTCCTTGTCAATTGTGATTGTTTGGTCGGTCCGGCCAGCAGACCAGATGCAACTACCGTTTGAGAATAGCACGGCATCCTCAAACTTGCCTGACGGATCGGGACCGCTTGGCGGGGGAGGGCCTGTCGGGTGTCTACCCCAGCAGTTGACGGACGCGCAAAAGGTCCTCTGGCGTATCCACGCCGGGCCCGGGGGCTTGTGTCGTCACATGCACTGCGATGCGGTGTCCATGCCAAAGCGCTCGAAGCTGCTCCAGCGACTCCATGGTTTCCAGTGGCGAAGGTGGCAAAGTCGGAAATTGCGTCAGA
>Ga0256325_1000111_pt1 | contig 9349 bp, 2 predicted proteins | sample LawtaT_16_FD_186095 | JGI IMG/M metagenome (GOLD analysis project Ga0256325, IMG submission 186095) | Metatranscriptome of freshwater microbial communities from St. Lawrence River, New York, United States - Law_Law_RepC_8d (Metagenome... | ecosystem: Environmental > Aquatic > Freshwater > River ...
CTGAAACTTCTTTTTTAGCAACTTTTGGGACCTTTCTCGCATCATGCAGGCGGGCGCCAGCGTTTTGGTCGCCGTGGAGACCTCGGAGTTCTTTGCCCCTGGCAAGGTGGTGTCTATGAGCGGTGACAAAATCACCGTAGAGCTCAATGGCAAGAATGTCGAGAAGCCAGCAGCCGATGTGCAGCTCGTGAATCCGTTGTCTTCTATGGGTGCCGAGAACATGACATCTCTGATTCACTTGAACGAATCCGGCATTCTTCAAAACATAACGTACCGCTTTCAGTTTGATCTTGTTTACACCTATGTAGGCCAGATCCTCATTGCCGTGAATCCGTACAAAAAACTTCAAGGCATGAACAAAGCCAGCATCAACATATACCGTACCGGTGACGCAGAACTTGCGCCTCACGCCTACGCCATTTCGAACAACGCCTTTTCGAGCATGATGGGCAAGGGCCTCAACCAGTCCATCGTAATAAGTGGCGAGTCTGGTGCCGGAAAAACTGAAACAACCAAGATTTGCATGCGGTTTCTGTCTGAAGTAGGTGGTTCGCAAGGTGTAAGCCGCAAGGAGGACCAGGTCATGCAGTCAAGCTACATCCTGGAAGGGTTCGGAAACGCCAAAACCTTGCGGAATGACAATTCTTCACGCTTTGGCAAGTTTACTCTTTTGCAATTCGATGCCAAAGGTGCTGTGGTTGGTGCAACTATTGAGCAGTACCTTCTCGAAAAATCGCGCCTTGTGTTCCAGTCCAGAGACGAGCGCAACTACCACGCCTTCTACCAGCTCCTCAAGGGATCCACAGCTGAAGAGCGCGCAGCCTTGCAGCTGACGACAGCTGAGGACTTTTATTACACCAACCAAAGTTATTGTTGGGATGTCAGCAGTATCAGTGATGGCAAAGATTTTCAGCTGGTGCGCGATGCCATGAAAACTCTCGGAATCACCGCCACTGATCAGTCGGCCATCTGGCGCGTACTCGCATCCCTTTTACATCTTGGCAATGTGCAATTCGATAAGGGCCCCGAAGATGCAGCTGTCGTGCGGAATCCTGCTGCGTTCAACGTCATAGCATCGCTGCTTGCGATCAACAAAGATGCTTTGATCGAGAACACTGTCAAGAAACGCATTAAAGCCGGCATGGAATTCATCCAGGCTCCTCGCAAGGTCGAAGAGTCAGTTTATACCCGAGATGCTTTGGCCAAGGGCATTTATGGTCGTCTGTTTATCATGCTCGTGGAAAGGATCAATCTATCCTTGTCCACTGGAAAAACGGCAGTCAAATCCACAATTGGCGTGCTCGACATTTTTGGATTCGAGTCCTTTCTTGTGAATTCGTTTGAGCAGCTTTGCATCAACTTTGCCAACGAGAAACTGCAACAGTTTTTTAATAACCACATTTTTGCTGCCGAGCAAGCAGAATACCAAAAAGAGAAACTCGAGTGGAGCAGTATCGACTTCAACGACAACGGTCTTTGCCTTGAACTCATCGAAGGCAAGCTTGGTGTTCTTGCCATTTTGGACGATGTTTGCAAACAGGGAAGTGGTACAGACAAAAGCTTTCTCGAGCAAGTCGACAAGCAGTGCAGTGCTGCTGCAAACCCTTGCAGTGCTTTTTACTCGAAACCAAATCCCGCGAAAAGCAAAGGGGCGTCGCCAGCTGAATTCGCAGTCAAGCATTTTGCTGGCATCGTTAGCTATACCGTCAGCGGTTTCATTGACAAGAACAATGACAATTTGAGCCCTGATCTTGTTCAAGTTCTCAAGCAAAGCACCGAGCCATTCATTGCATCACTTTTTAGGGACGATGATGGTGGAGCTGCCGCAGCAAAGTCCACCGGTCCCAAGAAGTTGGCCACTGTGGGTTCCAGTTTCAAGTCTTCTCTTTCTGCGCTCATGGCCCAACTCGGGTCGACTCAGCCTCACTTTATTCGTTGCGTCAAGCCCAATCAAGAGAAGGTACCCGGCAAAATTGACTTCAAGTTTGTCAGCACTCAGCTGCGCTGTGGTGGTGTTCTTGAAGCTGTTCGCATTCAGCGGTTGGGATGGCCAACTCGCCTTCTCTTCACTGATTTTTTTTCTCGCTATCGCGTCATCGGAGTCAAAATTCCTCCTGGTCAAAAAGGAGATAAATCTGGCTGTCAGTTGCTCTGTCAAATTGCAAATATTGACGCCAAGAGCTTCCAATGTGGTCTTACTCGCATTTTTTTCCGTTCTGGAATTGTCGAGAAGCTTGAAGAGGCGCGCAATGCTCGACTCGGCAAAGCCACGATCAAACTTCAAAAGGTTGTTCGTGGCCATCAGTATCGCCAATTTTTCAAGCGCCGTAAAGCAGGATTCAAAACTTTGGGCATGGCCGTCGTTCTTCATGTTCGAAGCAAGAAGCTGCGCGCAAAGTGGTTGGCAAACCGACTCAAAGTCGTTCGCATCCAATCATATTGGCGATCATGGAAATTGATGAATTTTATTCGACGTGTGCGCAAGCTTGTTTTCAAGGTTCAGAAAGTTTTTCGTGGTCACTTGATTCGAAAGTTCATTCGGCCCAAGATTCTGGAGGCTCGTACCACTGGCAAGAAGTTGCAAGAAGGAGCTCTTGCCCAGGCAAACGCAATGGCAGCAAAGAGCGCCGCCGCTGCCGCTGCTGCTGAACAGGCTGCCTATGGTGAAATCGCTCCAGAATCAGCTGCAGCGGCAGAAAAAGCCGCCATTGCAGCCATTGCTGATCAATTTAAAGCAATCGAGATCGTTGATGTGAACAGTTTTAGGGATCTCCCCACAGATCAGGCACTCGGTAAACTTGTCAAGAGTATTGAAGATGACAGCAACAGTCGTCGCTCAACCCTCGCTTTTCTGAGTGAATGTGAAATAGAGCTTCTTGTACTTGTTGACGAAGCTGGTGTCAAAATTCCTGACTCTGAGGTTACCAACTCGCAGTCTGCAAAGAGTGGATGGCTCAGCAAACGCCGCACTCCTCATGCTTTGGCTCAAAGGCGTTGGTTTGTTCTTCAGGGATCAGTTCTCACTTATTATCAAGCTATGTTGGAAAACAGTGCTCCTCAAGGTGAGATCAGATTTCACAAGAAGGTCACTGTCACCATTCCTCAAGGTCAGGACAAAGCTGACATGTTCCCTTTCGAAATCACCATGCCGGCTATTCCTGGAATCAGCAGTGCTGCTCGAGTCTATTATTTGTTTTCTGATTCATTGGCATCGCGCAATGAATGGATTGTTGCACTTCAGACCGGTGTTGAGGCGTCTAAGCCTCCTGAATCAGAACAGTTGAACACTCTCTTTGAAGGTCCGTTGACTTTGAAATCATCTGGATTGTTTTCTAGATCACAAAGTCGTTATTGCAGTGTCACCACTGCTGGGGGCGGAAGCTTTGTCATTCGTGAAAAAAAATCTGACAACGATCCTCTTGAAACTCTAACCATGTCCGTTTGTTCCGTCTCAGCTGCACTTGAAAGTGAATTTAAAGCAGGTGATAGTTTCACTATTGCCACCAACAAGCGTGAGTACACTTGGATTACTGCGTCCTCTGCCGAAAGAGATGTCTGGTTGGACAAGTTGCAGCAATTTCAGAAGAGCCGCTCTGCTTCTGTATCTTCGTCTGGCCAAGGTGACGAGCCTCCCGGCATGCCGAGTGCGTTGACCCAAAAAATTGCAAAAGCGACTGCTTCTTTAAGCGGTGATGCTGCTATCAACAAGAAGTTTGACCTCATTCGTTCCGAGTTGCTGGTTGGTAAGGATTCATTCTCCAAGATTGATGCTCAAATCAAGCGATGCAATTTGCTCTTGGCTGCATTCAAGCATTCATCCAATGTCATGCGCCAGGGCTGGCTTTTCAAGACAAAACTCGTTGGCGAGAAAATGAGGAGTTGGGACAGGCGTTGGTTCGTTCTCATGGATAGTGGCATCCTTTATTATTTCAAGAACAAAGCTGACCCAAGTCCAGTCGGTAACGTTTTGATTTCAGGGTCCGAAGTAGCTGTTGTAGACCAGATGGTAAACGATGTTTCCAAGAAGTTCAGTTTCTGCCTTTCTACTTCCGATGGCACAATGTTTGTGTTGTGCGCCGAAAGTCAGAGTGACCTCACTGGTTGGATAAGCATTTTAACTCAGTCATCAAAGGCTTTGCCTGAGAAGCAGCAGCGAAAGCCCCTGCCGCCACCCCCGGTCGCGCTTCCTTCCGTCGAAATGAAGGCACCAGGGGGTGATATTTCCTCACTACTTAAGTCAGCAATCGACACATTTGATTCATTTACCCGTTGCACTAACAAATTTGCCACGAGATCTTCTTTGATTCAACGTGAGGTTGGCGTACTCAAGCGCAAAATGGGCAAAGACAAGAAAATCACATCTGAAGAAGCAATGAAGCAGAGCGCCGCCAGCCTCAAGAGCCCAGAGAAATGCGGATGGCTCGACAAGACACACAAAAATGAGAAAGGTGAACTTCGAGGTTGGCGCAAACGATGGTTCGTCATCAAAGATGACCTTCTATATTATTTCAAGAGCCCCTCGGATGCTCTGCCTACAGGCGTTATTGCTTTGGAGGGCTGCAAAGTGAAAACTGAGCAGGCTGCTGTATCCGAGAATCAACCGCACATCTTTGAGGTTTCCAGCAAGAGTATTAGCATGTTTTTGCGCGCTTCTGGGCTTACCGAAGGTCTTTCTTGGATTCAAACGTTGGAAGCTTGCAGTATCGTTCTCATTTCTGCGAAGAAATCCAACGAAGAAGAAGAAGTTGATGTAGGCAATGCTTGGGATAAACCAATGAAGTCTGGTTTTTTGCAAAAAGCTGCACCTGGCACAAAAGTCGTAGATGGCAAAACGGTTTGGATCAAGCGCTTTTTCATCCTCAAGGGTGAATGCCTTTACTTCTTCAAAGATGCCATCGACTTGAAAACTCCTGAAGGTATCATCGACGTGGGCCCTCCGGCTGTTGTCAAGCGCGTTCGCGACCGTTTGGATGTACAGTCACCTGCCAATGTATTTTACCTCAGATGTGATGATGGTGAAGAAGCTTCTGGATCGTGGGAGGCTTTAATCGCTCAAAGTATCAAAATGGAGCGTTCTCGCATTGCCGATGTTTCCAATTTGTCAAAGATTGACCGAGGTATCGCATCACTGAATTTTCCCGAGCGCCAAGGCTACCTTACGAAGCAAGGCTCATTCATCAAAAACTGGAAGCGCCGTCTGTTCCTTCTTCAGAATGGCTTGCTCCTCTATTACAATGATGCCAACGATTATCCACTCAAGCCCCAGGGTATTGTTCCGGTTTCCGAAGAATGCAGTGTGCAGCGAGTCACTTTACCTGATGTGGTGGGATTTGCCATTGAACTGTACCATCCTTCGTTGGACTGCTATCTTATGTGTGCTGACACAGCTGAGGAGCGAGATGCTTGGATTGATGACTTGAACAAGACGATCGATTCTATGATTGCTTTACAGGATGAGAGAAACTGGGCCATTGAAGAGGCAGTTAGCAAAGGAGACTCTTCTGAAGCAGTGGACGCCAAGATCAACGACCTCACTCTCATTCAAACGCGCAAGATGGGTTTCCTCTTGCGGAGGGATGAAGGTGTCATTACCTCTTGGAACAAGAGATTTTTTTCCATTCGGAATGGATTTCTCTTTTGTTACAAGGAAAAGGAGAGCGAAGTGTATCCTGAGAATGCGGTTCCCCTTCGTCGCTGTCAGGTTTATGAAAGCGCCCAGACCACAAAGAAAAATTTTTCCCTCGAGATTGTTCACCCGAAACTTGCAAGCCCTTACATAGTTTGTGCCTCCAACAAGGAAGATATGGACGAATGGATTCTTGCACTGAAATGGACCATCAAGCAATATGAAGTTCAGGATGCTGCATTAAACTTGAGACGCGAGGATGAGCGCTCAGCTATTTATGATCTCGACCAAGGTGACACTCCGAGCATGTACGTCATCAGTAGCGCTTGGTTCGATGCTTGGACCAATTTCGTTGCCGAAAGCTCTACCTATCCTCCTCCTGGCCCCATTTCCAACGGCAGTTTGCAGTCAAATGGTCGTGCGCTTGGTGGTTTGCAGGCAGGTATTGATTACAGGATAGTGAATGCCTTCATTTGGGAAGCTTTCTGTCGCATGTATGGAGGTGGCCCCGAGCTCTTATCTGGCAAGTTCCAAGCTGAGGTTCGTGTTTCCAAGGTGACGGTTTCTGCATCCCGAGGCCAATCTAGCACGCAGCTGCGCGCACCACCCCCTCCCCCCCCTTCTGGATTGTCATCGTTATCTGCCCCACCTCCCCCCCCGTCATTTGGTTCTCCTTCGAAAGCCACTGGATCAAAGGGTCTCGATGATCCCGAATTTTGTCTTCAGGGCTATGTCAACAAAGGCAAGTCGCTTGGAGTCACAGGCTGGGACAAGCGTTGGTTTAAACTTGAACGTGGAGTCTTATCTTGGCATTCGTCTAAGGAAGACAGCAAGGTTCTCAACCAGGCTCAAGTCGCAGATTGCAAGTTCAGCGTCAGCGTGGGCTCCAAGCGTCCCCACGTGTTCGACATAACCACTGACAAAAAGACTTTCTATGTGCAGTGTGACTCTGACATGATGATGAACCACTGGATTGGTGTCCTCAATGACGCGCAGTTCCATTTCAGGCAGCAAGCTGCCGAAGTTGAGGCTGCGGCTGCTCGAGCGGCAGCTCCGACCATGATTGGAATTGGCGTTGTTCTCAAGGCCCAGCCCGGAAATGGCGTTTTCACGATTGAAAAGGTCATCGAAGGAGGCCCTGCTGACAAAAGCCAGAAGTTCCTGGTTGGCGACTTCGTCGTGGAGGTGGAAGGGAATCTCACGATGGGTGAGGACTTCGACCTCGTGTTGAGCTGGATCAGGGGCGAGCTCGGGACATTTGTGACCATTGTTGTGGCTCGTGTCTCGGACCTTGAACTCATGGATCGAACCGCTACCGATGAAAATCCATTTGGTGATGGAGCCGATTTCATCAGCATTGAGTTGAAGAGGGACATTGTCAAAAAAATCGATATTTACGGCACAATGGGCATTCCACTCCAGCCTGGCGGCGCGGGTCCTGCCAACGCTGCTGCTCCTTCACCTACTTCCACGCAGACACCACCGCCTCTTCCTTCAAAGCGAGGATCTATGGTCGCAGAAACTGTTTTTGGCGGCGCCGCGGCCGCAACGCCCGCGAAGGCCTTCGTGTTTCAGGGCATGCTGGGCAAGTCCAAGGGCACCGGCTTGATGGGAATGATTGGCTATCACGATCGATATTTTACGATGGACGCGATCCATCTCACATGGTACGACGAGAAGGATTTTCAGTTAAAATCGACTTCTGCTGCAGCTTTAGGCAGCGTCCAGATTTCTGACATTAAAGGATTCGATCTGGTTCCAGGCACCAGCAAAGGAAAATACGGAATCGAGCTCAAAGGTCCCGACAAAAGCTATTTTCTTTGGGCAACATCCCAGGAGGCCATTGAAGATTTCTTTCGCAAATTTCAGACCGTGGCCCGCAAGTAATCCGAGAGCACGCACACGCATTTTTGCCAGATGCCATCCGCGCAACAAAAAAACATTTATGCGTCAGTATAACAATTTACATCTCTTCGAATCCTTTGACTACCTTGCGGCGCGCGGGCTTGCTAGACTTTGTGCCCTTGTTCTTCCTGTCTTTGCCTTCCTTCTTGGAGAGTCCCTTCAGCGTGCGAGCCTTGAGTTCCTCTCGCGTGAGTGGGTGGTCATCCTCCTCCTCGTCGCTTTCTGCCTGGCTGTCGTCGTCTCCTCCGGCATTGGGAGGGTTGATGCTAATGGCTGTGACTCCTGTGGCAACTTGCGGACCTTGGCCGAGGATGTTGGCCAGCGACTGCTGTGCCGCCTGCTCTCCCGTGCTGCCCTGCTGCTGCATCTGTACCGCAGCGTACATCTGCAAAATCTCGTTGGTGCGCTGCTCAATGATGCCCAAGTACTGCATCATGTTGCCCTCCGTCACGCCGCCGTTGCCCAGCATGTCACTGAGAGCAGTGGCGCTGCAACCAATCTTCTCGAATACACTCTGAATGCCCGATTTGAGGGCGGCAATGGTTCGGGCAGCAGCCTCGGCCTTCTGTTCGTGCAGCGCAGCGCGGGCTTCTGTTTTCTCCAAGCGCTCCTCCAGGTCCTTAAGGATCTTCTTGCGCTGATTGTCGAACGATTGCCCTGCGCCCTTGTACTTCTCGATCTCGGCCCTGAGCTCACTGATCTGCTCCTCAAGTTTTTCCACCTCCGCATTCAACTCATTGACATAGTTGAACAGCGCAAAGTTCTGGTCTTCCGCCTCAATGAACGTGGTCACCAGCTCGTCGATGTCCTTGATGCCTGTCGCCTGCTGGATCTTGGCGAACGCCTCTTCGTATGAGTGAACGCGCTCGAGCGATGCTTTCTGATCCTTTTGATGCTTGGAGATTTCAGGGTTGCCCTTAATAATCTTCTTGCGCAGCCGCTCCTCATCCTCAGTTTTAAATTCTCCCTTGAGCTCGTGAAGCTTCTCACGCTGACGCATGAATTCCTTGACTTTCTTGTCCTGTTCGATCAAATTGCCGAGCTCTCGCCATTCTTTCTCAAAGTTTTGTTGCTCCTTATCAGCTTGGGCTTTCAGCATTGCCATCTCTTGCTGGGCACGATCTCGTGCTTCAAATGCTATGTTGGAAACCTCGATGATCTTGGCCATTTCACGCTTGCGCTCTTCGAGCTCGCGCTCCAGTTTCTTGTAGATGCCGTCAAAAACCACGCGCTCCCGACGAAGATTATCAATGCTCTCGCGCATAGCTTTGTTGTGTGCCAGCGCTTCGTTGAATTTAACGAGCGACTTGTCCAGGCGATTCTCTAATATTTTGATCTGCTTCTGAATCTTCAAGTTATTTTCGCGCGCGGCATGTACTCCACCCATACGAGCGCGCTGGTCCATAATCTTTGCATTCATGGCCTTGATCTTCTTATCTACATCTTCAATCCTTTGCTTCTCAGCGTCGATGCGGCGCGTGTAACTCTCGGTTTGCTCTTGCAACTTTTGAAGGTGGGCAGTGGCAGCAAGGGTCGCTTGGGTGAGTGGCCCCTGTGCGTCCAGCTCCAGCTCCTCCTTCAGGACCTCGTTGTCGCGCTTCAGCTTTTCGATGTTTCCACGGTGCTTTTTCATTAGCTTGGAGCTGTCGTCAGAGAAATTCTTTCGGTCCTCATCGATGACCTTGAATTTGCGATGAAGCTCGGAAAGCTCCTCTACCACATCCGCTCCAGAATTCCGACCGAGCATCGAGCCTGATTGAAGCCAAGACGGAAGAGTTCTTGGCTTGTAAAGTGATCAGCCGAAGGCAGACAACCAAC
>Ga0256325_1000119_pt1 | contig 9091 bp, 9 predicted proteins | sample LawtaT_16_FD_186095 | JGI IMG/M metagenome (GOLD analysis project Ga0256325, IMG submission 186095) | Metatranscriptome of freshwater microbial communities from St. Lawrence River, New York, United States - Law_Law_RepC_8d (Metagenome... | ecosystem: Environmental > Aquatic > Freshwater > River ...
CGCACGGCGCCGACGGCGGGGCGGTGGCAGCACGCTCTTCCGCGCCCGCCTCGCCGGCCTCTCGCGTGAAGCCGCCACCCAGGCCTGCGAAAAGCTCGCCAAGAGCCGCGGCACCTGCATCGTCCTCTCGCCGGACGCGCAACTCTAACACCGCAGATCGCCGAAACCCGGCGCGCCCCCGTTGCGGGCGCGCGCCGCCGGCGCCATGATCGCACCGACTGACCCCTGAAGGGGCCGGGAGGACTCTCATGACCATCAGCAACAGGATGACGACGGCATGATCAACAAGATCGTCCAGAACATGGCCGAGGCCATGGCGGGCGTGAAGGACGGGATGACGGTCCTGCTCGGCGGCTTCGGCCTCGTCGGCCAGCCCAACGCCCTGGTCGACGCGCTGATCGAAACCGGCGTGAAGGACCTCACCGTTGTCGCCAACAACGCCGGCGGCGGCACCACCGGTCTCACTGCCCTCATGGAGCACGGCCGCGTCCGCAAGCTGGTCTGCTCCTTCCCGCGCAGCAACAACACCATCTTCGAAGACCTCTACCGCGCCGGTAAGATCGAGCTGGAAATCGTCCCCCAGGGCACGATGGCCGAGCGCATCCGCGCCGCCGGCGCCGGCGTTGGCGCCTTCTTCACCCCCACCGGCGTGGGCACGAAGATGGCCGAGGGCAAGGAAGTCCGCGAAATCAACGGCCGCATGATGGTGATGGAATACGCCCTGCCCGGCGACATCGCCCTCGTCGAGGCCTGGGAAGCCGATCGCTGGGGCAACCTCACCTTCAAGCTCTCCGGCCGCAACTTCAATCCCGTGATGGCCACCGCCGCCAAGACCACGATCGTGCAAACCCAGCACATCGTCGAACTCGGCGCGCTCGACCCGCAGCACATCATGTGCCCCGGCCTCTACGTCGACCGCGTCATCCACATCCCCTACGGCGACCCGCCGTTCTGATTCCTGTGACCCAACGCGGCGGCAGCGCGCAGCGCGCGAGCCGCACTTAAATCAGGAGACACGCATATGGATGCGAAGCCTCAAGCCAAGGGCTGGGACCGTCTGCAGATGGCCGAGCGCGCCGCGCAGGACATTCCCGAAGGCTGGTACGTCAACCTCGGCATCGGCATGCCCACCGGCATCGCCGACTACGTGCCGCTGGACCGCGAAGTGGTCTTCCACTCCGAGAACGGCGTCCTCGGCATGGGCCCCAAGCCCCCCGAAGACCAGCGCGACCCCTGGCTGATCAACGCCGGCAAGCAGCACGTCACCCTGCGCAAGGGCGGCAGCTTCGTCCACCACGCCGACAGCTTCGCCATGATCCGCGGCGGCCATCTCGATCTCTGCGTCCTCGGCGCCTTCGAAGTGGCCGAGAACGGCGACATCGCCAACTGGGCCACCAGCGAGAACGATGCCGCCCCCGCCGTCGGCGGCGCCATGGATCTCGCCGCGGGTGCCAAGCGCCTGTGGGTCATCATGGACCACAGCACGAAGTCCGGCGGCAAGAAGCTGGTCAAGAAGTGCACCTACCCGCTCACGGCGCTCGGCGCCGTGAAGCGCGTCATCACCAACCTCGGCGTCTTCGATGTCACCGAGCGCGGCTTCGTCGTCGTGGAACTCGCCCCGGGCGTCACGCTGGACCAGGTCCGCGCCCAGTCCGAGGCCGAGATCCACACCCAAGGCTAAAGCAAGCGGTTCTTTTTTGAAAAAAAGAACCAAAAAAACTTTTATGACTTTGCACCGAGCGTCCACACTGGGCCTCGGTGCAAATTCATAAAGTCTTTTTGCTTCTTTTTCTTCAGAAAAAGAAGACTCTACCTTACTGAAAGTACCCGCCATGAGCGCAGCTTCCTCCGACGATCGCGCCGAATCCGTCCGCCTCATCCGCGACAGCGCCGCCGGCCTCGCCCCGCGCACCGGTGACCTGCGCCGCATCCGCGCCCTGCGCTTCGAGGACCCCGGCTTCGACCGCGCCGTCTGGAAGCAGATGTGCGAAATGGGCTGGCCCGGCCTGCGCCTGCCGGAGGAAGCCGGCGGCTCCGCCCTCGGCATGGCCGAATACTGCGCCATCGCCGAGGAAGTCGGCGCGGCCCTGGCCCCGGAACCCCTCGTCTCCGCCACCATGGCCGCCCGCGCCCTGGCCGGCACCCCCCACGCCACCGCCATCCTCACCGGCGAACGCCTCATCCTCCCCGCCTGGCAGGAACGGCCGAACACGCTGGACACGCGCGGCGACACCACCACCGCCGGCGGAACAGCCAACGGCCGCAAGATCTTCATCCCCCAGGCCGCCGGCGCCGACGCCTTCCTCGTCTCCGGCAAGGACGGCCTCGCCCTCGTGGAACGCGATGCCCCCGGCGTGACGCTGACCACCGAACGCACCCAAGACGGCGGCAATTTCGGCACCCTCTCGCTCGAAAACGCCCCCTGCACCCCCGTTCCCGGCGACCTCACCGAAGCCCTGGAAGAAGCCGCCCTGGCCACCGCCGCCAGCCTCCTCGGCGTCATGGACCGCGTCTTCACCATGACGGTCGACTACCTCAAAACCCGCGTCCAGTTCGGCAAGCCCATCGGCAGCTTCCAGGCCCTCCAACACCGCGCCGCCGACCTCAAGATCCAGGTCTCCCTCTCCCGCGCCAGCGTCGAATCCGTCGCGGCCGCCCTGGATAACGGCCTCACCGGCCCCGCCCGCCTCGCCGCCATCTCCCGCGCCAAAGCCCGCGCCTCCGACTCCGGCATGCTCGTCTGCCGCCAGGCCATCCAACTCCACGGCGGCATCGGCTACACCGACGAAGCCGACCCCGGCCTCTTCCTCCGCAAAGCCATGGTCCTCTGCAACCTCTACGGCTCCGCCACCCTCCACCGCACCCGGTTCGCCACCCTGGCGGTCGACAGCGACGAAGGCTGATGCGCTGGGCCTCTGGCGTAGCAAGGCCAGGGGCGTTGCCCCTGGACCCCACCAGGGACCTGAGGTCCCTGGACCCACATGAGTTCCGCCTTCGGCGGGAGGGGCCGACCCGGTCTGTGTCGCGCGCCGAGACAGCCCCTCCCGCCGAAGGCGGAAAAGGTCGAGGGGTCTGGGGCCTAAGGCCCCAGCGGGTCCAGGGCAGAGCCCTGGCCTTTCTTCATCAGGAGCCCACCGCATGAGCCTCCTCACGGTTACCCGCCAGGGTGCGACGTTGGTGCTGGAGATGAACGAGCCGGCCAGGCGCAATGCCTTGAGCATGGCGATGCGCGCCCGCTTCATTGAGGAGCTGGAGGTCGCCGAGAAGGACAAGTCGGTCCGCGCGGTCGTCATCACCGGCGCTGGCGGCCAGTTCTGCTCCGGCGGCGACATCAGCGGCATGGACAGCTCGGATTTCGCCGCGGGGCGGGAGCGGTTTCGCATCACCCACGCGATGGTGAAGGCCATCATCGAGAGCGGCAAGCCGTTCGTGTCAGCCGTCGAGGGCTGGGCCGCCGGCGCCGGCGTGGGTTTGGCGATCGCGTGTGATTGCGTCGTGGCCGCCGAGGGCGCGAAGTTCCTCACCCCCTTCGTCCGCGTCGGCCTGGCCCCCGATTTCGGCCTGATGCACACCTTGCCGCGCAGGGTGGGGGAGGGCAGGGCACGCAACATGTTCTTCTCGGCCGAGCCGGTGGACGCGGCAGAGGCCCTGCGCATCGGCCTGGTCGACCACGTCGCCCCCAACGGCACCGCGCTGGAGAAAGCCCTGGAGCGCGCCGCCAAGTTCGCCGAGGGCGCGCCGGAGGCCATCGCCATGACCCGCAGCATCCTCGCCCGCGGCCTGGCGGATGCCCTGGAATGGGAACGCACCGCCCAGGCCGCCTTGTTCACCACCGCCGACCACGCCGAGGGCAAGCTCGCCTTCGCCCAGAAGCGCAAGCCCGTCTTCAAGGGAGCCTGACATGACCGCCGTCACCCCGCACCAGCCCGAAGACCTGAACGATCTGTCGGACGAGGCCTTCCGCCAGCACATCCGCCAATGGATCGAGGCCAACTACCCGCCGGAGCTCCGCAACCCGCCCAAGCGCCTGCACTGGTCCGAAAACCAGGTCTGGTATTTCAAGCTGGCGGAACAGGGCTGGCTCTGCCCCTCCTGGCCGCGCGAGCATGGCGGCATGGGCCTGTCCGCCGGCAAGCAGATCATCATGGTCGAGGAGTACGAGCGCCACGGCGTCGCCCGCACCAACGACCACGGCATCCTCATGGTCGGCCCGCTGCTGATCGCCCACGGCACGCAGGATCAGCGCGACTTCTTCCTGCCCAAGATCCTCGCCGGCGAGCACATCTGGTGCCAGGGCTACAGCGAACCCAACGCCGGCTCCGACCTCGCCTCCCTGCGCACCGAAGCCGTGGCCGATGGCGACGACTGGATCATCAACGGCTCCAAGATCTGGACCACCCTGGCCAACGACGCCAACTGGATCTTCCTGCTCGTCCGCACCGACAAATCAGCCAAGAAGCAGGAAGGCATCACCTTCCTCCTCGTCCCCATGGACACCCCGGGCATCACCGTCCGCCCGATCTGGACCATCGACCTGCACGACGAGTTCTGCGAGGTCTTCTTCGACAACGTCCGCGTCCCCCAGAAATGGACCGTGGGCGCGGTCAACCAGGGCTGGACCATGGCCAAGGCCCTGCTGGGCCACGAACGCATCTACCTCGGCTCCGCCAAGCTCTCGCAATACGCGCTGGACCGCCTGAAGACCCTGGCCGACCGCATGGGCGTGGCCGAAGACCCCGATTTCATCGACCGCTACACCCGCCTCAAGCTGGAAATCGCCGACCTCAAGTCGCTGCACGCCACCTACGTGGACGTCGTCCGCCGCGGCGAGGAACTCGGGCCCGATGTCTCCATGCTCAAGGTCATCCAGACCGAGCTGTTCCAGAAAATCACCGACACCATGATGGAAGTCGCCGGCGAAAACGCCGCCCTGCTGGAACCCATGGAGGGGAACCGGGAGCTGAACCCGTCTGGCCTGTTCCTCCAGGCACGGCCGTCCACCATCTACGGCGGCAGCAACGAGATCCAGCGCAACATCCTGGCCAAGAACGTGCTCAGGTTGCCGGGATAAGAGTCTTCTTTTTTGAAAAAAAAAAGAAGCAAAAAAGACTTCATTCGTTTGCGGCGGGAAGGCTCGTTCTTCCTGGCCGCAAACGAAGAACGGGATCTTCAAAAAAGAACCGCTTCCTTCACCGCCTCCAGCATCGGCCGCACCGTCTCCCGCAGCCTGCCGCCGTTGCGTCCCGGCCACTGGATCACCACCCCGAACACCACGCGGCGCCCGTCGCCCTGCATCAGCGCCAGGAACAGCGCATCGGCCGAGTCGCCCAGCCGCTCGGCCGGAAAGGGAATGACCGTAGCCATCGAAGGATCTCCACACCGCGCCCGATCAATACACGATCGCGCACCGCCGTTGCGGCCGATGCCATTCAACTATCCGTGGATGCCAACGCCACCGCCTCCCTGTGTTGCATCCGCCGCAGGCGGGCACGAAAAAAGGGGCCCGAAGGCCCCTTTCCCGTCCGTCCGATAAGGGTGCGGCTCAGTTCTTGGTCTTGTCGACCAGCTTGTTCTTCGCGATCCACGGCATCATCGCGCGCAGGTTCTCGCCCACCTGCTCGATCGGATGCTCGGAAGCAATCCGGCGCATCGCCTTGAAGTTCGCCTGGTTCACCTTGTTCTCCAGCATCCAGTCGCGCGCGAAACGCCCGCTCTGGATATCGGCCAGCACCCGCTTCATCTCGGCCTTGGTCTCGGCGGTGATGATGCGCGGCCCCGTCACGTATTCGCCGTACTCGGCCGTGTTGGAGATCGAGTAGTTCATGTTGGCGATGCCGCCCTCGTAGATCAGGTCCACGATCAGCTTCACTTCGTGCAGGCACTCGAAGTAGGCCATCTCAGGCGCATAGCCCGCATCCACCAACGTCTCGTAGCCGGCGCGGATCAGCTCCACCAGGCCACCGCACAGCACCACCTGCTCGCCGAACAGGTCGGTCTCGCACTCTTCCTTGAAGGTGGTCTCGATGATGCCCGCACGTCCGCCACCGATCGCGGAGGCATAGGAAAGCCCCACATCCATCGCGGTGCCAGAGGGGTTCTGGTCGATCGCGATCAGGCAGGGCACGCCGCCGCCGCGCTGATATTCGCTGCGCACCGTGTGGCCGGGGCCCTTCGGCGCGATCATCAGCACGTCGATGTCGGCGCGCGGGTCGAGCAGGTTGAAATGCACATTCAGGCCATGCGCGAACGCCATCGCCGTGCCAGGACGCATGTTGGCATGCAGGCTGTCGCGATACAGGTCGCCCTGGCCCTCATCGGGGGTCAGCACCATCACGAAATCGGCCCACTTCGCCGCATCCGCCGGGTTCATCACCTTCAGCCCCGCTGCCTCGGCCTTGGCCACGCCCGCCGAACCCGGCCGCAGCGCCACCACCAGCTGCGTGCAGCCGCTGTCCTTCAGGTTGTTGGCATGGGCATGGCCCTGGCTGCCATAGCCGACGATCGCGACCTTCTTGGATTTGATCAGGTTCACGTCGGCGTCGCGGTCGTAGTAAACGCGCATGGGCGCTCTCTCCTCAGGAAGTATCCGTTATGGCCGAAGGGCCTTAGATCGTCGCGGTGCCGCGCGCAATGGCGGCCACGCCGGTGCGGCTCACTTCCGCCAGCCCCAGCCCGCGCATCAGCTCGATGAAGGCATCCAGCTTGTCGGTATTGCCCGTCATCTCGAACACGAAGCTCTCCAGCGTGGCATCGATCACCCGCGCCCGGAACGCTTCCGCCAGCCGCAGCGCCTCCACGCGCTCCGCCCCGGTGCACACCACCTTGATCAGGCCCAGCTCGCGCGCCACGTGCGGCCCCTGCTTGGAAAGGTCCGCCACCCGATACACCTGCACCAGCCGGTCCAGCTGCGCCTTGATCTGCTCGATCACCATGTCGGTGCCGGATGTCACGATATTGATGCGGCTCACATTCCGCACCGGGTCCACCGCGGCCACCGTCAGGCTGTCGATGTTGTAGCCACGGCCGGTGAAAAGCCCGATCACCCGGGCAAGAATACCGGCCTCGTTCTCCACCAGCACGGAAATGGTCGCGCTGCGCTGTTCCTGGGTCATATCGTCCGTCTCTTAAGTCGGAGTGAAAAGGGGAGGGCGGTCTGAAACCTGAGCGCGATCGTCGGAGGCGGAACCGCCGGAGACGTGAATCGCGCGATCAAGCAAAGACCTACACCAGCGCCAACCCCTCGTCGGTCAGCCCCTTCGCCCCGCCCATCTGCAGCGATGTGCCGTGCTCCGGCCCCAGGATCATCTCGTTGTGCGGCGCGCCCGATGGGATCATCGGGAAGCAGTTCTCCTTCTCATCCACGCAGATGTCGCAGATCACCGGCCGGTCGATCTCGATCATCTGCCGGATCACGTCATCCAGTTCATCCACGCTCTTCGCCCGCAGCCCAACGCCATGGAAGCTCTCGGCCAGCTTTACGAAATCCGGCAGTGCCGCCGTGTAGCTTTCCGAATACCGCCCGCCATGCAGCAGCTCCTGCCACTGTCGCACCATGCCCATGTATTGGTTGTTGAGGATGAACACCTTCACCGGCAGCCGATACTGCGCCAGCGTGCTCATCTCCTGGATGTTCATCAGGATGCTCGCCTCGCCGGCAATGTCGATGCACAGCGCGTCGGGATGCGCAATCTGCACCCCCATCGCCGCCGGCAGCCCATACCCCATCGTCCCCAACCCGCCAGAGGTCATCCACCGGTTCGGCGCATCGAAGCCAAAATACTGCGCCGCCCACATCTGGTGCTGCCCCACCTCGGTGGAGATGAACGTCTCCCGCCCGCTCTTGGCCTTCAGCTCGCGCGTGATGTCATACAGCCGCTGCACCGCATACTGCGGCTTGATGACGGCGCCCTTGGTCATGTCCTGCCGGAACTTCAGGCAGTCGATCCCGCGCCACTCGTTGATCTGCTTCCACCAGGCCGCGATCGCCGGCTTGTCCAGCTCGCCCGGCGCGTCATCCCACGCCGCCAGGATCGCGCGGATCACCCGCAAGGCATCGCCCACCACCGGCACATCCACCGGCACGTTCTTGTTGATCGAGGAGGGGTCGATATCCACATGGATCTTCTTCGAATCCGGCGAGAACGCGTTCAGCCGCCCCGTCACCCGGTCATCGAACCGCGCCCCGATGTTCAGCATCACGTCGCAGCCGTGCATCACCAGGTTCGCTTCGTAGGTCCCGTGCATGCCCAGCATGCCCAGGAACAACGGGTCCCCGGCCGGGAACGCCCCCAGCCCCATCAGCGTGGAGGTGCAGGGGAACCCGGTCTTGCGCACCAGCGCGCGCAGCGCCTCGCTGGCTGCGGGCCCGGCATTGATCACGCCGCCGCCGGTGTAGATCACCGGCCGCTTGGCCGTCTTCAGCAGCGCCACCGCCTTGGCAATCTGCCCGGCATCCGGCTCCACCTGCGGGCGATACGAACGATGCGGCGTCTCCGGGGCCGCCACATACGGCGCCGGCCCGATCAGGATATCCTTCGGCAGGTCGATCACCACCGGCCCCGGCCGCCCGCTGCGCGCCACGTAGAACGCCTCGTGCACCACCCGCGCCAGATCCTGCCCGCGCTTCACCAGATAATTGTGCTTGCTGGCCGGCCGCGTGATCCCCGTCGTATCCGCTTCCTGGAACGCGTCATTGCCGATCAGGTGCGTCGGCACCTGCCCGGTCAGGCACACCAGCGGAATGCTGTCCATCAGCGCATCCAGCAGCCCGGTCACCGCATTGGTCGCCCCGGGCCCGGAGGTCACAAGAACCACGCCCACCTTGCCCGTGGACCGCGCATAACCCTCGGCCGCATGCACCGCCGCCTGTTCATGCCGCACCAGGATGTGCCGGATCGCGTTCTGGTTGAAGATCGCGTCGTAGATCGGCAATACCGCCCCACCGGGATAGCCGAAGATCACCTCTACGCCTTGGTCCTTCAGCGCGCGGAGGAGAATTTCGGCACCCGGGGCGGTGAAGGACCAAGGCGTAGAGGTGATCTTCTACGCCTTGGTCCTTCAGCGCGCGGAGGAGAATTTCGGCACCCGGGGC
>Ga0256325_1000122_pt1 | contig 9034 bp, 8 predicted proteins | sample LawtaT_16_FD_186095 | JGI IMG/M metagenome (GOLD analysis project Ga0256325, IMG submission 186095) | Metatranscriptome of freshwater microbial communities from St. Lawrence River, New York, United States - Law_Law_RepC_8d (Metagenome... | ecosystem: Environmental > Aquatic > Freshwater > River ...
CAGGCAGACACCATGATCGTGGGACACAGTGCAGCGACGCAGGCGATGAAAAAAATGCTTTCACTCGCCGCGAACAAAGATGCATCGGTACTGCTTGAAGGGCCAACAGGCGCTGGCAAGGACGTCGCGGCCCGCGCGATTCACGATCAATCCTCGCGCGCCAATGGGCCTTTCGTCGCCGTGAACTGCGGCGCGCTGCCGGAGCATCTGGTGGTGTCTGAACTGTTTGGTTTTGAGAAAGGCGCCTTCACCGGTGCGGTGGTGGCGCGCGCCGGCAAGTTCGAACAAGCCGACGGCGGGACTATTTTTCTCGATGAAATCGGCGAGATGCCACTCGCCGCGCAGTCGTCGCTGCTGCGCATTCTCGAAACGCGTGAAGTGGAGCGCATTGGCGGTCGTCATCCGATCAAAGTGAACGTGCGGCTGATTTGCGCCACCAACCGCGATCTCGAAGCGCGCGTTGAGGCCGGGCAGTTTCGCGCGGATCTGTTCTACCGCATCAATGTTTTTCCAGTGCGAGTGCCGGCCTTGAACGAGCGCCCTGACGATGTTCGAGGGCTCATCGATTTCTTTACGCAGCGTCATGCAATGGGCGATGCGCCGGCGTTTAGCGAGCATGATCTCAACACGCTGACCCAGTACGCGTGGCCCGGCAACATCCGCGAATTGCGGAATCTGGTCGAGCGCGCTTGCGTGATTTATGCCGGCGAAGCCGTGGACTTACCGACGCTGCATCCGTCGATCTATCGCCGCTCGGCCGACACCGCCCTGCCGGCCGAAGCGGCAGTGGAAGAAGAAACCGATGCCGTGTGGAGTGCGGCAGGGTGTCCTCCGCCGATCTCCGACAACGTCATCGAGGGCATTAACTTTCCGCCACGAATGAGAGCGCTGCCGCCCGGCCAGAACGACGCGCAGTGGCTGGAGCCCGAGCGCCTGGCAGGCAATTTGTTAACGATGCTGGAGGGGATCGATATGCCGATTTATATCAAGGCGCTGGAGCGCGCGTTGATTGACCGGGCGATCGACCGCTGCAACGGTAGCGTGAGTGGCGCGGCGCGCGTGCTTCGCACCAACCGCACCACCATCATCGCGAAGATCAAACGCTCTGCGTGAACCCGGAGAGGAGTTTGGCTTTTCCCGCAGCGTTGGCCTCTGCCCGCAGACTGCGCTCGCTGACAGCGAGTATTTGCGCCTGAAGTTCACCAAGACGCTCGGCGAGGGCCGGCGGCAAATCCCTCACCCGACGCTGTGCCAGCGCAAACAGAATGCGGCGACGTTCAGCGTCCAGCAACCCCACACGGACGTAGTCGCCGGCTTCGGCCAACACAAGCATTTGCGTGGAGAGGTCCCTTAAGACCTCCCAGCCAGAAACTTCTGCGGCGCTATTTGCCAATCTGCTGCCACGCTTCGGTGAGATTGCCCACCACATTGCGCGCCTGCTGCATGGCGTCCGGGTCGACGGCGCGGATGCTTTTCACCAGCACGCCCCGCAGCCACTCATACAGTTGCTGGAGGTTAAGCGCGATTTCGCCGCCGTTCTCGAAGTCGAGCGTGGACTGCAGCACATGAAGAATCGACAGCGCACGCGCAATCGCTTCGCCCTTCTCCACGCGGGCAGACCGCTTGGCGGCATCTTCAATGCGGTACAGCAGGTTGCCGAGGTCCTCAAAAAGATAACGCACGACGCCGAGCGGGCTCGCGCCTTCAAGCAATCCGGCACGGTCGACGTTCTGGTAAGCAGCGAGGGCAGCAGTTCTCATGATGGAGATTCCTGTTCAGTGATTCGGTAGTAGAGGGAGACGACTTGCCTCAGTTTTTTTTAAGCGTCGCAGTCGATTAATTCCCGCTCGTCCACATTTTCATTTGATTGCTCAGAAAGTCTCCGGTGCTGTTGAGCTCTCGCACCATGCTGTCCATCTGCCCGAACGACAGGCGATAGCGCTGATCCAGTCGTTTGAATTCTTCGTCGAGGTCGGTCAGGGTCGTGGCCGCCGTGGTCTTCTGCTTTTGCCAGTAAGCGTCGCGGCCGCTGAGTGACGACCCGCTCGCCAAGGTCTTGGTGAGCAAATCTGACAGCCTGTCAAAAACGCCACGCGTCACCACAATCTTGCTGTCCTGCGGATAGCCCCCCACCGAAAACGCCAAGCCCTCGATCGGGCTGCCCAATGGTCCTCGCAGCTGGCTGCCGGACGATGAGGCGGTCACCCCGTTGATCTGTCCGCTCGCGTTGGTGCCGATGACGGCACTGGCGCCTCCTAGTCCCATCACGGCCTCGAGTTCCGGGGCGAGACTCTCGAGGCTCACCTTGCTGCTGGTCCCCAGCGTACGAGAAGCAATCTCCAGAGCGCCGGCATTTGTCACCGAAACGGATACAAAAGCTTTGGCGCTCCGGAGCACGGGGTCGAGATTGGCGGCGGTTTCAACTGCGGCGGCAAACTCGGCGGCGGAGTTGTAGGTGCCCGCCGGCACGGTGAGCGCACTGCTGGAGGTAACGTTATTGACCTTCAACTGCAGCGCATTCGCCCCGGCGTTGATGCTGAGCGGCCAGGTCATTGAAGAGAGATTGGTGGTGCCGGTGAGGCTGCCATGCGTGGGGGCAACGAGATTGGTCATGGCGTAGACGCCGGGCGGCGTGGCGCCCGCCCGCATGGGGGTGATCCCCAAATGCGTGCCGCCCAGACCGGTGTGCAGAACCGCCGCCACGCGTGCCGGATTAGCCGCCAGCACGCGATTGAGCACAGTCGTATCGACCATCAGCGTGCCGTCCCGATTGGTGCGCACCCCTAACTCGGCGAGCGTCATGGCATCGCCATCGGGTGTTATCAAAGGGACCGAGGACAAGCCGCGCAGGGTTTGCACCAGCTGGCGCGCCACCGAATCGCCCGCCAACGGGCCGCTTGGCCCGCCCTCAGTGCCCTTTTTCGTGAGCGTGCCAAGTTCTTTGCCGAGCGCATTCAGCTGTTCCACAAAGGCAGTCACGCCATCGCTCAGCTGCGAAGTCGTCATCGCGGTTTCCACCGTGGCGACACGGCCAACCGAGGACTTCGAGATATCCAGCGAGACGCCCGGCAGCACCTCGGAAAATTGATTCGTTTGGCTGTGCACGGTAGCGCCGTCCACAGTGATCGTGGCGTCCGACGCCTGCTGCGAAGTCACCAGGCTGCTCACCATGCTGCTCAAGCCGGTGCCGCTATCGTCGACCGCGCTCAGCGTAAACGCGAAGTTCTCCCCCGAAGGTCCACGCAATGACAAGCGCTCGCCCTGACTGGTGGTTAAGACCGTGGCCTGCAGGCGCGGATCGGCTTTTTTGATCGCCGCCGCGATACCGGCGAGGCTGTTCGCGCCGGAGACAATCGGCACCACCACGCCAGGATTGTCGGCATCAGGCACGAAACTGCCGCTCGCTCGCGAGCCAAACTGCAGTGTGATGGAGCCCGTGCCTACGGCGATGCCCGCCGGGCTCCGCGCAGGCGTCATGCTGAGTTGTTCGCGCGCCATCGACTGCACGACGACTTCCGCCCGCAAGGCGGAAGGCGCGGCGCCTGGTGTGAACGTCGGCACAATTTCGCTGGCCAGCGAGGATGTGGCCGACCAGCCCAGATCCGTGCGGTTCATCAAACCGGCAATCTCGGTATTGAGCTTGGACATGGTGGCGCGCAGCGAGGCCAGACCCGAAATGGCGCTGTCGGCCGCCGTCTGCTTTTTGGTCGCAAGGTCTTTGCGCCCCGCCACTTCGGCCGACGCCAAATCAGACGACAGCTTGGGAATGTCCAAGCCCGAGGCCGTCTTGATTGAAGAAAGAATGTCGACCATCGCGGTAGCTCGCCCTATGAGATCTGTGGAGTCCGGCTGCCGCCAGACCGATTAGCGTTAATGCTGCTGTTCACCGCCGATCACCCCAAGCGCACGCTTACTGCGGTTGCAGGAGCGCCAGCGCCCCCTGCGCCATCTTGTTGGCCTGCGCCAGCATGGCGGTTGCGGCCTGCGAGAGGATCTGGCCGCGCGTCATGTTGCTGGCCTCCTCGGCGTAATCCGCATCCATGATGCGGCTCTTGGCCAGTTCGGTATTGGTGGTGATGTTGGTGAGGTTCGAAATGGTGTGCTCGAGACGGTTTTGCATCGCGCCCAAACCGGAGCGTTCCTTGTTGAGGAGTTCCAGCGCGGCATCAACAAGCTTGACCGTGAGCTGCGCTTTTTCCATTGTCGAAATGTCGACATCGGCCGCGCCCGCGACGTTGCCGTCGGCGTTTTCGATGGGGTCGCCCGCATCGTCCTTGGCCTGGGCGAACAGCGTGCCCGTGGTCATATCTGAAATGGTGATGGTGACGGTCTCATCCGATTTCGCCCCAATCTGCAATTCCTCCGCATAGCCCGGAGTCCCCGCAGCGCTGCCCGTTGGGGCTTTGAACAGCGTGTTGTCATTGAAACGGGTTGTGGTGGCGACACGATCGATTTCGATTTTGAGCTGCCCCACTTCATCGTTCAGGTAGACGCGGTCGGCGGCATTGTTGGTGCCGCTCGCGGCCTGAAGCGCCAGTTCCCGCAGGCGCAACAGCATCGTGGACACTTCATCGAGCGCGCCTTCCGCCGACTGGGTCAGAGAAATGCCGTCCTGCGCGTTTTTCACCGCCGCCCTCAGGCCCTTGATCTGCGCCTGCATGCGAGTGGCAATCGCCAGACCCGCGGCGTCATCGCCGGCGCGATTAATTTTCTTGCCGGTGGACAAGCGCTCCATGGCCTTTTCCTGCGCCGCCCTGGCATCCTCGAGCGCGTTCTGTGCCTGCAGGGCCGGAAGATTGGTGTTAATCGAGGTCATGGTCTGCTCCGGGGTTGAACGGAAGTTCTTGCGTCTGAGATTGCAATTCTTGAGCCATCTAAATCAGAACAGTAATTGGGCAACTTCCGGCGTGAGCCGGCCGTGAACCATGAAGGCAATGCGGTAGTCCTGCAAAATCTGCCCTCGCACCAGCGAGGCAAGACGCTCCACATTGTTCGGCAACGTCGGTTGTGGATTCGGTTGCGGCTGCAGACTGCGCAAGGCGTCCAGCATCTGCCCCTCGGACAGTGCCATCTGGCCACTTTCCGACAGTGCGGCCTGAAACTGCCTCACCTGGTTGCCTACCAAACGCTCCGCCGGCATTTCGATTTCGACCGGCGCGGATTCCACCGGGGTGTTGACTTCCCCATCGCGATTCGCGTCGCGCACCATCGCGGCGATCGCGGTAAACGCCATCGCGTTCGCCAACACATCCCCCGACAAATCGGTGGCCTGGAACTCCGCGCTCGCCACGGGCTCCACGGGACGCGCGCTCTCCACCGTCGTCGACGGCGGCACCATGCTCCAAGTCGGCGCTGCGGCCGCCGCATCGGCGACCGGAGACACATAACTGCCTGGAATCTGGGTGAGCCCTGACACGCGCAACCTCCACTCGGTATTGGCCTTCTACACGCCAGTAGACGACCGTTGCAAAAAACTTTTAGCGCATTTTGGTTCGATTGCCGCCCTGGTCCGGGATCGAGAGGGCCCGCGCCCTCCGCGCTCCCCCAGACCCTGTGCGACAGCCCGTCATTACTGCAACAGCTGCACAACGCTCTGCGACATGCGGTTGGCCTGGGCCAACATCGCCGTACCCGCCTGCTGGAGGATCTGGCCGCGCGTCATGTTGCTGGTTTCCACCGCGTAGTCCGCGTCCTGAATCCGGCTGCGGGCCATCTCGGTGTTGGTCACCACGTTGCTCAGGTTGGACACCGTGTGCTCAAGGCGATTGCTGACCGCACCCAGATCCGAGCGCTGCTCGACCACCTGCTTGATCGCGGCGTCCACCGCGCTAAGCGCTGCCTGCGCATCGCTGACAGTCGCGACGCTGGCGGCGGCGATCGTGGTGGTGCCATCGCCGAGGTCCGCGGTATCCATGGACTTGAGTTCAATGCCGATTTCTTCGGCCGCGTTACTGGCGCTGGCCCCGGCCTTGATGTTCAAGGTCAGTCCGCCACTGGTGTTGAACAACTGCTTGCCGTTGAAGTTGGTGGTGTTGGCAATACGGTCGATTTCCGCAGCGAGCTGTTTGACTTCGGAATCGAGGTAGCCGCGGTCTTCGGCGCTGTTGGTGTCGTTCAAGGACTGAATGGCCAGTTCACGCGTCCGCTGGAGCATGTTTTCGACTTCGCCCAGGGCGCCATCGGCGACCGACGCGAGGGAGATGCCGTCGTTGGCGTTCTTCACGGCGGTGTTGAGGCCGCGGATTTGCGAGGTCATGCGGGAAGAAATAGCGAGGCCCGCCGCATCGTCGCCACCGCGATTGATTTTGAGGCCGGTAGAAAGGCGTTCCATCGCTTTTTCGGTGCCCATGCGCGAATTGCGCAGCGCGGCTTGGGCGGTGATCGAAGACACATTGGTATTGATCGTGGTCATGTCTGAATTTTCCTGAATTAAACGTTCATCAATTAAGAAACTGTTGCTGAATGATTAGCCGCGATGGTCCGGGAAAGAGGGGGGCAGGTGCCCCCCCTGGTCCACGGACCCTTTGCGGCAATCTGTTCTTACTGCAGCAAGGCCAGCACGCTCTGCGACATCTTGTTGGCCTGGGCCAACATCGCCGTACCCGCTTGCTGCAGGATCTGGCCGCGCGTCATGTTGCTGGTTTCCACCGCGTAGTCCGCGTCCTGAATCCGGCTGCGGGACATCTCGGTGTTGGTCACCACGTTGGTCAGGTTGGACACCGTGTGCTCAAGGCGATTGCTCACCGCACCCAGATCCGAGCGCTGCTCGACCACCTGCTTGATCGCTGCATCCACCGAGCTAAGCGCTTTGCCAGCGTCGGCGACAGTCGCGACACTCGCGTCGGCGATGTCGGTCGTGGCGTCGCCAAGGTCATCGGTGTCCATCGACTTCAGTTCGATGCTGATGTCTTCGGCGCTATTGCCCGCGCTGGCGCCCGCCTTGATCTTCAAGGTCAAACCGGCTGCGGTATTGAACAGGTTTTTGCCGTTGAAGTTGGTGGTGTTGGCGATGCGGTCAATTTCCGCCGCCAGCTGCGTGACCTCGGAATCCAGATAGCCGCGGTCTTCGGTGCTGTTGGTGTCGTTCAAGGACTGAATCGCCAGCTCGCGAATGCGCTGAAGCATGTTTTCGACTTCGCCCAGGGCACCGTCGGCCACCGAAGCGAGCGAAATGCCGTCGTTGGCATTCTTCACCGCGGTGGTCAGGCCACGAATCTGCGAGGTCATACGCGAGGAAATCGCGAGACCTGCGGCGTCGTCGCCACCGCGATTGATCTTCAAGCCGGTCGACAAGCGCTCCATGGCTTTTTCGGTGCTAGCACGCGAATTGCGCAGCGCCGCCTGAGCCGTAATCGAAGACACATTGGTATTAATCATCGTCATAGTTAAAAGCTCCTAATACGCCCGGATCACGGGCAATCATGTTGAGAATTCAAAAAAGCAAAACCCTTATTCGCTACTGTCATTCCTTACTGGACCCTCGAGACCTGGCTGCGGGAGGTCTCTTTCCGTGGGCGTTGCGCCCAATCAATTTCAAAATCCCCAAGACACGGCGCTGCCGGTCTTACTTCCATGGGCGTTGCCGCCCGTTCATTGCCCCAGTGCCGGCGCTCCACAGCCGCATCCCCAACGCCACGGTCTCCCGCTGACGCTGGTAACGCAGGCGACGAAGCAGTCCGTCCCCGACTCAAGTGCTTGCCCTCCGCAAGGCACACCCGCCCGTAAGCGAATTCACCCGCTGTGGCCATTGGCCCCAGGCTGTAGTGCCTGGCCGCCTCATCGGTCTGTGCGTGGCCGCTCTACTGTTGGGACGCATATCGCCGTCTGCTCCTCAAGGCGCACTCGCCCGTGGGCCAATGCGTCGCCGATTCATGCCGACCTCCGGCGTTACCGCCTGGGGTTAGCGTTGCGCCGTTCATGGCCGTGGCTCCAAGCCGCGTGCCCCAGCTGGCGGCGTGCTGACGGATCCCCGCCGGGTCACGACTGCCACCGCGAAGACGCCGCGCCCTGACCTGAGCGCCCAGATGCAAGCGCCGTCGGTGCCGTGCACCGCGCGCTGCGCTGGCTGACTTGCTGCCCGTCTGCTCATCGCCGCCCGCTCCTCAAGGCGCACTCGCCCGAGGGCCTATGCGTCGCTGTTTCATGCCGACTTTCGGCGTTCCGGCCTGGGGGTCGCGTTGCGCCGTTCATGGCCGCCGCTCGAGGCCGCGAGCCCCAGCTGGCGGCGTGGAGACGGATCGCCATCGGGTGAACGAGGCCGTCTGCGAGAGCGACCAGACCTGGCGGGATCGCACAGCGGCGAGCGCCGTCGGTGCCGTGCACCGCGCGCTGCGCTTGCTGACTTGCTGTCCGTCTGCTCATCGCCGTCCTCTCCTTAAGGCGCACTCGCCCGAGGGCCTATGCGCCGATGATTCATGCCGAACTGCGGCGTTGCCGCCTGAGGCTCCCGTTGCGCTATGCCCTGGTCGCCACTCCGGGCCGCGTGCCACTGCCTTTGCTGTGGACGCAAAACCCCGGCGCTCGACCAGCTCAGCGGCGAGAACAGCTCGGCCTCTGCGGAGCGCGCAGCCACGAGCGACGTCGGTGCCCTGCACCGCGTGCTGCGCTTGCTGACTAACGCCTCGTTTGCTCATCGCCGTCCTCTCTTCAAAGCACATTCGCTCTTGGGCTAATGCGCCGCTGCCTTGTGTTGGTCTGTCCGAGAGGTCTCGCCTTGGGCCAAGACCTTCGACGACCCCTTTCTCCCGGTGCCAGGACCACCGCAGTCGCCCTGGCGCTTACACCAGCCAATCCATGGTCTGGTCTCCTCACAGTCGTTGAACTGGGCATCGCCGTCGCTGACCTGCGCGCAGTTCAGGGCAAGCCCTCCCCGCGTTCGCCGCCGTTCTCGTCCCTCCTGCGCAGGCACACGCCTGCCCCAGGAAGTCCTTCGCGGTTTAGTGAGAGATGCTTGCCAAGCTCAGCCTTACTGCAGGAGCGACATCACGCTCTGCGACATCTTGTTGGCCTGGGCCAACATCGCGGTGCCCGCCTG
>Ga0256325_1000129_pt1 | contig 8646 bp, 3 predicted proteins | sample LawtaT_16_FD_186095 | JGI IMG/M metagenome (GOLD analysis project Ga0256325, IMG submission 186095) | Metatranscriptome of freshwater microbial communities from St. Lawrence River, New York, United States - Law_Law_RepC_8d (Metagenome... | ecosystem: Environmental > Aquatic > Freshwater > River ...
CCTGATGATGCCGAACCATTTGTTTTTGACGAATTGTTTTCCACCGTGCCGTTGCATTTTTGGCCCATCCCCAGGAAGGTGGACACACGGTATAAAACGCTTGTTTATTTCCTCCCAGTTGGATGGACAATGTCACGTGGAATTATGGATTACGCGGAATCAGACGGTGGATTACCGGTATCTTCAGGAATTGGATTTGCCACGGGCGAAACAGGAGTTGCAAGCGGTGCTTGAGACCTGAGGGGCAGAGCTGCTGACAAGTTGGCGCCGCCACTTGGATCGAACGTGATGCTGCTACGCTGCACCGATGCGCTGGCAGGCCGAGGAATAGCGGCGAGCAGAGATTGTGACGTTTCGGATACATCTTGGTGAGTGAGCACCATGACACCGGCCTCGCGCATGCAGGCGGCGATGAAGACTTTCAATCCCGAACTTTGGCCTTGCTGGAACAAGCATTCAAGCCGGTTGTCGGAATCGTCTGCAAAGAAATCCCAATCCTCAAACTCTTGCTCGAGCTTTTGGTTGATTTTTTCCGAGTGCTGATTCAGATACTCGGCCAAACTGAAGAGAGAGTTTGGGGTAACAGATGCGCGCAGTGGCCTCAAGAGAGCAAGATTGAGGAGAGACAGCTGCATGACCGCATTCGAACGGCGGTAATTGGACAAGAAAGCAGCAACATTGGCATCCCCACAATTGCAGAGCTGTTCTTGGAGCTGCTTCCAATCGGCACTTGCATCATCACTTGGTGTTGCCGAAAGATTGACTGCCAAAAAAATGGCTTTCGCGCACGCGGAAAATACGGCGGAATGTACTAAAAAACGAAGGCCGCAACGCTGAACTGATCTTGCTGAAATAGCCTCTCGCGACAACTTGCAGGCGCTCCTTCATTGGTACCAGCTTGGCATACTGCAGCAAGTGCGATTGGTGCACTTCCATTTCATGAATTGTTCGGCACCGTGATACGACGCAGACAACAAAAGCGGCTTTAATCGCCGTCATGATGATGGTTTGGTACACACTGGGGCGAAAGGTGCTGAGGGGCGGCGCCTTGAGTACTAATTGGACGGGTGCGGAGTCAATGATGTCTTGGACGATTGGACCAATTTCTTTTTCAGCCTTTTCCATAACAATTTGCATGTATTTTGTTCGAATGGGGTTGGAAATTGCCGTGGTGAGATCGAGGTAGGGTCCAGGCTCGGCCAGCTGGGCAGGATTGAAAGGAATGCCCTCTTCTGTGCACGCATCCACATTTCTCAGAATCGCGAATTTTGATTCCCGATTGGAAAAATATTCAACTGTGAGACGCCTCAAGATCGCTGGCAAGTCCTTGGTGCAAACGGAGACTACAGTCATGACAGCCGGAACCATTTTCTTCAGTGCTGAAGGCGTGAGCGCATCCGCAACCTGAGACAGGACGCTCTTTTGCTCCTCAGAGGAATCGTCATCGTCATCTCCCTTGCATGATTCAAAGGACTCCTTCACGCGTTCTAACACCGCCTCAGACGCAGTTTCTCTGTTGACTTTGAATTTGAGGGATACCGCTTTCTTGACTATGAAATTAAAGCCGCTGAAATCGTTGCTTATCAGTCGCTTTGCCTCTCGCAGTTCAGCTTCAGATTTGAGAAGCTCTGTGGCTGCTTCAACAAGGCAGCACCGCGGGGCCGGACTGTTGCTACTCATAGTGGCGCAGCTGATGATATCAGCCGTTGATTCCTTGTCCAAAGCATCACAGACGGCGGAGCAACAGGTCAAGTTCTTCAGCAAGCCATGCGCAATTTTCCTGTTCAAACCTGGAGAAAACATCTTCAAAAGCGCCACTTGTTGGGCGCTTTTCTGCTCAAAGCAATTTGATTCCGCTTTCATGTTTTGGAAGAAAAGGCCGAAGCTCTTGGCGGTTCCCAGGATGGACTGGTCTTTCATGCTGCTGATTGCACGCAAAAGGTTCCAAGCACCAGTAACAGCTGTGACAAAAGCTTTCTGTTCTTGAAGAGTCAACTGAAATGTTTGGCACAGCGTGTTCATCAGGATTTCAGAGGGAACGCCGATGCGCTGCAACAAAGGAATGCAAATCAACAAGCGTTCGCTGACAGGACCATTGGCTTGAATGCTGACGGCGCAGAAGGAAATAATTTTGATGGCAAGCAAAAGGCTACAAAGAATCCAGAAGTAATCCCTATTAAATGCCATCGGTTCTTTGAGCCGATACTGAGTCATCTCTTTGATAGTTTTGTCGCAAACGAGGCCTGCTTCTCGATAGTTCTTGGCGCTAAGGGCTGAAAAGAGCGCGCCTAGGAATGGCCCGAGCATGGCTAAAATTTCGACTTGCTCGTCATGCAAACCAAACGCTGAGAAAGCCCTGCAGCACCCCGAACGATGGCGGGCCGAGCGGAGTGTGTGAAGAAGGAATTTGAAAATGCAACGGCCAAAAGTTCGCCTGCACTTGCCAAACTGCCCCTCAAAGCTGTTATGCGATGGCCTCCTGGTTCATAACCTTCTGCCATTTGCCGCTTGATATCGTCGCACACTCCAATGTTCTCTGCCGACGAAAATGAGTTGAAAAATTCCATAGCATTCGGATCTTCTTTGAGCTGAACACGGGTTTGCGCGCATAATTCGTCCATGATGCCGATGTCTTGAGGAGCAAGGACTGCGCTGCACACGGAGTGCAAAACATCTGCAGCGTCACCGTCGCCTTCACAACCGACAGTGAACAAATTGGCCACAAGAAGCTGCACGCTGGTGCTATCGCCGACACTGTCTCGAAGTAATTGCTTGAATCTCAGTGAGAATGAGAGCGAGGCGCCCAGAGCAAGGACGCATTGCGCTGCATCTGTGGCGTCGGCACTCAAAATCGTGTCAAGTAAATCCATCAGTGTGGTCCGAATCACCATCCAATTGAATGGAGATTTCACAAGTTCCAATGACAGTGACTTGACCTTAGATTTCAGCAATTTGTTAGCCTCGAGCATCGATGTGGAACCGAGCAATTTGGGATTCGCGCTCAGAACCGGCCCGATCAGAGCAGCCAATTGTTGAAAACGGGGAGAAAAATCTTGAGCAAATTCGGGATGAGACTGTAGAGTTTGACACCTCTCAAGGAACAACACAACGGATGCGGAATGAGACTCGACGTGCACAGTGAAGGGTTTCCCAAAACATTGAAAAACTGCGGACAATGTCAAAACAGCAAGTTCCATCTCGTTTTCGGATACTTGAGGATCAGCGATGGCTGCATGCAGAATCTTGGAGAAGTCGGTTCCGGTTACCGATCGATTTACAGTTGAGCCGGAGCACGCTGTGAACAAAATGGTTGCCCCCAGAGGTGACGAGATGGATGGCAAAGATTTGCAGGCCTGAGAAATCAATCCAGCCACACAGAAATCAACGATCAATGCGATATCAGCATCATCACTTCCTTCACGGTTCAAACAGCTGCGTTGCAGATGTTTCAAAAGATAAGTTGCATCCAAAAATCTCTTGAGTTCCACAAGTAGCGAGATCCTGACTGCATTCATGTGACCAACATTTTTATAAAAATTCGAAACGGATCCAAACGAGCCAGACAAGCTTTTCTTGACGGAACGCAAATGCAAAAAGGATGATGCAACAGTCAGAGAAGCAGGATTGGTAACAATGCTGGCCGTAAAATCGGATATACCCCTTGCACGTTCGAGTTGACTGCAATCCGAGGAAAACACTTGACACATTCTTTGGCAAGAAGATGCTAAACTGGTCAGTATATATGGGGCCGGAATTGCATTGGAGCCAGCCGCCGCGAAATCGAACCTCCTGCTTCCGCAACTGCAGCGCAAGAAAATTGTGTAGAGTTCAGGGCAGGAGGAGGCGACTTGGCTCGGAGATGCAGAAGAAAACAATTGTGCTACAACCCACAAAACACTCAAAATTTCAGATTTTCCTGATGAGCACAACAGATCAAGCACTTTTAATCCTGTACCGGCCTGCGTGAAAGCTTCGCATGTCCAAGAGTAGTGTTTTAGCTGAGGCAAGGGCGCCACAATTGCATCAAAAATTTGGGATTGGTTGGATATTGCCCACTTCTCCGCAACGGCAGGCATTGAAGAAACTGGAGTAGATTCAGCCGCTTCTCTCAGTTTGCGGCAGCACTTTTCGATTTGAGCTTCTACTTCATTCAATCCATGGCCCTCTCGGAGCAATGGTGAAAATATTCTGCTGCAGATTTCAGCAGCTTGCTCGCAAACCTCACGTGCATTTTCACTGGAAACGGCAGCAGATGCTGCGGCTCTCGAACTCATAAACGAAGCCACTTCAAACAGTGTGCCGACAACGGCAGGAATGTGACTTGTGCCGTCTTCATCATCCAAATAAAGCGAGGAGAGCACTTTGCTGAAAAGATTTTCAACATTTTCACCATTTGCTGATGTGATTGGTATCATCGAGCAGCAACATGAAATGGCGCCAACGAGATCGCCGGCGCGAAGACACTGCTCCAGAACGAGGGCCAGAGACGCACAATGCCATATTTCCCTTTTAATATCAAGAGGTTGAGGCTTCAGTTGCGCAAAAAGACGAAGAACGGACGAGGATGCAGCTGCAGCATCACAAGAAAATACTGCATTAATGCATTCCTTGACAAGACATTTGTGATTTCGGATTAAAGAAATGACATCTTGAGCATCTTGCGAGCCCACACACGCAATCCAAAAATCCAGATTAGTCAGCACCCCTTCAAAGATAACCGAGGAATTGTGCAGTGATATGCGAAGCATATGCAAGTGCTGGTAAATTTTGACACAAGCACCGACGAAAGGAAGGCTGAATGTAGCTGGGTTGTCAAGACCACGCATGATAACCAGAATCTCTTTAAATGCGCGGACCATCTTGGCGTTCCAGACATTGACAGAACTGTTGTCGAAGTCGTCTTCAAAAGATTCTCCGGGACGAATGCGGCAGTACTCAGGGGGGTCGATGAATCCTTTGCCGGGCAGCAATCGCTTGTAAAGGTCACTCCATTGCATGAAAGTGGATTGCGCCTTGGCTCGAAGGTTGCCACTGATGTGGGCGTAATTCAGCATGTAAGCTTCGCTTGTTTTGTCAATGATTGCAGGAGACAGTGTGGTGGATGCAAGCCACTCCGCCCAATCAGAACTTGAAACTTGATCCGCGAGTCGGAGCAAGTGTCTCGACACGGAACATGGACCGTCAAACTGCATCACAGAAGCTATGACATGAGCGGACACAGCAGCCATTGGCTGGCTAAGGACTGCAATGGAGCGAGCTTCCAATCCAATTGAAACTGTGTCGAGGCCGCCAAAGCAATTGACGAATGCCTCGTAGGAAAGGCAAGGGGGTGAGGGCCGTGTGGGAATGAAAACGCGAAAATCTGAATTCAGGCCTTGCAGCACGTGGTTGAGTTCGAGAGCGCGACGAGAATCGAGATGAATCGCATCAGCAAGGGCGCAGTCAAACGCATAAGCGTCGCCAAATACGCTGAGCATGACCGCACAGAACTCTTTGCATTTGTCTGGTGCTTGTGACTTCAAAAGAGAGACTCTGTCGCAACTTTTGCGAATTTTTTCTTCGAATTCCTTGACCTTTTCCGGGTTTCCCCTTCGTGCGCGCTGCTGATACCTCAGCAATTGCAGGTTCGACTCCTCCTTGGTAATTACTGCGACATGACTGAAACGCGGTGCGGCTCCGCGCCACCAAAATCCAAACATAGAGGAAAGAGAATTGAACGATTGCGGATTCAGGTCGAATTCACCGCACAGTTTTTCAAGTTCCTCGTGTTTTTCGATCGTGAGTTCATAGCTTTTGTGAGACAACTCGCCAAAATCGGTTGCTCTGTCTTTGACGGTGCTCAGACTTTTCAACAACACAGGTCTGAGAGACAGCATCATTTCAGAGTCGAAAACTTCACGGCAGCCTTTCAGAACTGCCATGTATTTGTCGGTCGCCTCGTGACAAACTTGCTTGACAACCTCTTCGGCGTAATGGGAATGAATCAATTGATATTCTCGGAACGGCCTTGACGGAGAGGATTGCAGCCAAAACTGAAAGTATTGAAAATTTGTGCCACGAGCCTGTTTGAGAAAGTCGTTTTTGACGACATTTCCACAAGTTTCTTGGCTCATACCACTGCTGATTTGACGCAGGGACTGAATGGTCCGCTTTATCTGTTTTTTGGTCACGAACATTCTGCTTTGCAGCTCCACAACGTCTCTGTCCACTTCTTCGGCAGTGGCGACCACGTCATCTTTGTCGTCTGCAGGCGGTACAAAATCAAGTGCTTCCGCAGCCTGATCAAGAGCTGCATGGGCGGCATTTGCTAAGGCTTCTTTGGCCTTATCTGCAAAAGAGCTTTGCATCGCACCCATGAGACTGCTCATCACACCTGTTTTTTTGGTGCTGGCCGGGCCTTTGTTGACGGATTCTTTGTGATTGCGAATCTTGTCCCGACCATAATGATTTATCATAGAAGGATGGATTTGATTGGACAGCACTCGAATGGCATTGTCTGGAGTCAGGCAATCAAATGTCTTGGTCACTCTATCCAACAGATCGACTTGCTGGTTGCCACGCTCAATGCAAACTAAATCCCACAGATCGAATTCGCAAAATGCAATCAATTCATCGTTGGTATCGTCTTCCTCTTCAACTTCAGGCTCCTCCTCCTCCCCATCTTTCTTGTCGGCAGCTTTCTCTTTAGGGTACTCGTGCGATTTGGATTTGGGCGGCTCTTTCCGATGTAATTTTATCGTAATCATGCTATTTTCTTGGTCAAATTCGACCATAGCGGACTCAGCAGCCTGAAAAACGTCTGCGCTGAGTTTCTCAAAAAAATGAGGCGAGCCTTCGCAGTCAGCATGCGGCTGAGAGACTGTTCGACTGTAGCCTCTTTCAATGACGTAGTACACTTCCTGAATCATTCCTGCCAACTTATCCTTCACAGAGTCCGGACGAGGAACATCCAGAGCACCCAACAATGCGATGGTTGCAACGCGATCTTCGGCAAGGGGATGCGCTTCTTGCATTAAAGAAATGGCCAAATGAAGACAACCGCCTGGAACTTGCTCGACCTTTGGTACCTTCAGTTCAACTTGGCTTGTATCGGTATTTTGCTGGTCTAATTGAATGCGGGCCGCATAATCGCTGATGTCAACGAAGGTGCTCTCTCCAGGATAGAATTTTTCCAAAAACTTTCGGACAGCCAAGCTCGCAAACATGAAGTCGTATTCAAACTGCAACATGAAGCTCTTAATAGCATACTCCGATTGCCATCTTGGAGATGCGAGGTTCTCCGGGGAGCAGCTCAATGCAAATAGTTGGCATTCTAATATTGCGTCCATGGCTTCAGAAGCAGCTTCTGCGGTGGGAAATGACAGCACCGTGTCATTGTTGTGCTCCAACATAACCAGCCTATGGGGAGCGGAAGACTGGGGTGCAGCACGACATATGACAATGGTGTTGAGGTGCACAGATTGCTCCTTCTCAGATTTCCCGTCTGAATCTCGTAAGACAAGGTAAACATCCTGCGCATCAACTCTGAAGCTCATCGTTTTTTCACTCGACGTCAACAGTCTCTTGATTGTGACGGCTGCTTTGAATTCCAAATGATCTTTTGAGGGAAGTTTCCCAGGACGAAAAAACGAATGCCACGAAACCAAAAAATTGTAAAGGCTCGTTTTGATAGAAAATACAGAGAGAGGTGGTTTGCCCATGAATCTGCCGCCATAAAATTTGTTCAAATCACCCTTGCCATTTAAAACGGCGTCGGTGTCCGCCAAAAATGGAACATTGGGAGGATCAATGCTGAATGCAACCAACAAAAGCGCTTCAGTTGTAAGCGAACCGCCGGCACCTTTGGGCGGATCAGAAATTATCTTCAAAGGATTGCTAAAATCAGCACGAATGAGAAATGTCAGAAGAAAATCAGCCAATGAACCGCTGTAGCACATCTCGTAGTTTAGACTTGAAATCAGCATCCATTTCGGATCGTTCCCACGCCCTCTTTTCGGTCATCAATTTGCAGAACGAGTAACCAAAAGGAGCAAATGAAAGTTTTAGGCTGTTTTCAACAAGCACTGTCTTGAAGACTCTTGCGCGGAGCTCGCTGAGAAGTTTTCTTTTTGTGGGAGACTGAGCAAAATCATTTGCGCTGTCTTTGACTCGACGGCAAGCGGCTTCTAGTCGTTTGACCGAATTTTTCATGTCGTCGTATTTGAGTTTGAGCTGCTGAATGAAAAATGAGGACAACTGATCTTTGTCATCACTTGCGTCAACAGACGTAAACCATGGAGATGAAGCCAAGCTGTGAATCATAGAAACAACATCATTGGAAGAGCCGAAATTGACTTGAATTTGATGTTGGGGGGAGCACATAAATTGGTCATTGTAGATCTCGGTCAATGCCTGAAGCGGCTCATAATCAACTTGCAGTTCTCTCATGAGCGACGAATTTGCTTCGCGAATAGCGCTTTGCAACTTGAAAAATTGAGAACAATGAATGTGCCAAGCTTGATCCTTTTGAGCAATGGCTCTAATATCATCCAATTTTGTAGCCATCTCTTGATGGACGGCGCTTATAAGAGGAAAGGACGGTGCCATCAAAGCGCGAATCTTTTCAGAGAATTTTTTAAGCGCTTGTTGCGTATCAGCATTCGTGGC
>Ga0256325_1000136_pt1 | contig 8489 bp, 6 predicted proteins | sample LawtaT_16_FD_186095 | JGI IMG/M metagenome (GOLD analysis project Ga0256325, IMG submission 186095) | Metatranscriptome of freshwater microbial communities from St. Lawrence River, New York, United States - Law_Law_RepC_8d (Metagenome... | ecosystem: Environmental > Aquatic > Freshwater > River ...
CTCGGTAAGTGGCTTCCAACCGGTCTTGCTCGCTTTGGCTGGTGACGCCCCCCAGCCGGTGGGCCAGCTCGGGCACGTGTTCGATGGCCACACGCCATCCGATCCAGTGAAAAACAACACCGAGAATGAGCAGGAAAATGGCCAAACCCGCCACCAACAGGGCCACCGTGCGTGTCGTGATGGAAAGTCTGACGACCTTGCCGGCAGGCCCTGCGACCCAAATCAATTGCATGCGTTCCCCACGATGGCAGCAGACCGAAGAATGTTCCCGACAATGAATTGAAACAAATAGTCATCATTGTTGGGAAAAAAGAATCAATGATACATAAACACGATTCTTCGGTCTTGGCTGGCCCGGTGCCGCTCAGACAGGGCACCCGAGGGCGTGCGTCACAGCACCGGTCGCGCGACCGGCATCACCGACTCGTAGGCCCGGGCCGCACGCAGCACCAGGGCATCGCCAAACATCGGGCCCACGATCTGCAGGCCCATGGGCAAGCCGGCTTGGGTCACGCCGCAGGGCACGGTGATGGCCGGCTGTTGTGTCAAATTGAAGGGGTAGCTGAAGGGTGTCCAGCCCAGCATGGACACCGGGTCCATGGGGACCGAGCCGGCCGCACGCGCCTCGAACGCAGGGATGGAGACGGCGGGCGTGACCAGCAGGTCAAAGCGCTGCATGAACTGGCGCATGTGCGAGCCCAGCACGCCCCGGCGTTGGTTCAGTTGTTGGATCTGCAAGGCGCTCAGTTGCGCCCCCCACTCGGCCTCGGCCCGAAAATCCGGGTCGGCCACGGCTTGCTGCTCGGCGCTCAAGCCCTGCCAGACGGTGTGTGCACCCAAAAACCACAGGCCAGTGGTGATGTCCAGCGGGTCGACAAAACCCGGGTCGACCTGCTCCACATGCGCGCCCAGGGCCTGCAGTTGCCGCACGGCCGCGTCGACCGCAGCAGCGATCTCGGGGTGCACGTTGCGCACATAACCCAAGGTGGGGGAATAGGCGATGCGCAAACCGCGAACGCCATCGTCCAGGCCCACGGTGTAGTCGCTCGCGTCCGGGGGCAGCGAGGTCCAGTCACGCGCATCGGGCTGCTTGAGCACGTTCATCATCAGGGCCGCGTCGCGCACGCTCATGGTGTGCGGCCCCAGGTGCGCCACCGAACCAAAGGGCGACAGGGGGTAGGCCGGCACGCGGCCAAAACTGGGTTTGAGGCCGACGTTGCCGCAAAAGGCCGCTGCGGTGCCGCCCGATGAACCGCCGGGGGTATGCAACAGGCTCCAGGGGTTGCGGGTGATGCCGGTGGCGGGGGAGTTGGTTTCGCCCTTGCAACCAAATTCGGGGGTGGTGGTTTTGCCCAGCAACACCGCGCCCGCTTCGCGCAAGCGGGCCGTGGCCGGGGCGTCGACCTCCCAGGGCTGGTTCGGGTCGATGGTGCGGCTGCCGCGCAGGGTGGGCCAGCCGCGTGTGAGGATCAAGTCCTTGATGGACGTGGGCACGCCCTCCAGCGCGCCCACCGGCGTGCCATGCTGGCGGTGCGCCTGCCAGCGGGCCGCGCTGGCTTGGGCACTGGCCAGGGCGGCTTTTTCGTCGACCAGGCAAAAGGCGTTGATTTTCGGGTTGATGCGCCCGATGCGCTGCAGCACCGCCTGGGTCACCTCGACCGGCGAGGCCTGGCCGCTGCGGTACAGCGCCAGCAGTTCATGGGCGGGGGTCTGGGTCAGGTCTTGCGCGGGCTGGGTCATGGACGTGCCTCTTGGGTGGTGAACAATCGGTCACCCGCTGAAAGGCCCCTCAAGGCCGGGTGCGGGTGTGGGGCCCCAGTTTTTTCCAGGGCAAGTCGCCGGGGTCAGCGGCCATGGGGCCCGCCGCCTTGGCCACCAGCACACGGCTGGCGATGGGGGTGAAATCGGCGCGGAAATGGTTGGAGCTTTTGACCACCAACAGCTTCATCTGTTCGGGCTGGATGCCCACGGCGCGAAACAGTTCGCGGTCGAGCATCTGCATCTTGCCGCTGGCCACGGCGATCAAGACGCCCTCGATTTCCAAGCAGGCGCAGGGGCCAATGTGGGCCCGCATGCCGGTCATCATCGGGCCCTTGAGCTCGCAGTCGTCCGCGCCCAGGGCGCGCACCGTGAAGCGCCCTTGCACAGGCGGATCGCTGGCCACCCCCGTGAAAGTGGGCACCGCCTTGCCCAGCGCCATTTGCAGACTGGCCCCCACCCCGGCGGCATGGGCCTTGCGGGCGGCTTCGGGGTCGTACAACAAGCCCAGCGCCACCTGGCCGGGCCAGCGCTGACCGGCCCCTTGCTGCAGCAAGGCATGCAGCATGCCGGTGGTGTTGCTGTCGCCACCTGCTCCAGGGTTGTCCTGGGTGTCGGCCATGACCACGGGCGCGGCCGCCACCTCGGCGGTGGCCAGCGCCTGCGCCACGGCTTCGCGGGCGGGCAGCACATCGGGGCGCCACTGGCCGGGTTCGGCCACACGCGCAAACAGCTGCTGCACAGCCATTTCAGCCTGCGGGCCGTGGCCCCAGACCACCGGGCCGCATTCGTCAAAGTCAGAGGCGGGAAAGCCCATGCAAAAACTGAGCATGCAGCCGGTCTGCGTTTCCAGCGCGATCATCTCGTCGTAGAGGTCCTTGGCTGGCGCCATCCAGGTGCTTTGCGCGTTGAGCGGGATCAAAAAAGGCAGCCGACGCGCCTGCACCGGGCGTTTGGCCCCGGCGCGCAGGTGCTCGCGCAGCAGCAGGGCCGCCCGCTCGCCGGTCTCGGCCATGTCGATGTGCGGGTAGGTGCGGTAAGCCACCAGGCCATCGGCCAACTGCAGCATGCGAGCGGTCACGTTGGCGTGCAGGTCGAGGCTGGCCACAATGGGCACCCGGGGGCCCACCACAGCGCGGATGCGGGCGATCAACTCGCCCTCGCTGTCGTCGGCGTTTTCGGCCACGGCCGCACCGTGCAGGTCCAGGTACACGCCGTCCAGGCCCTGCACCATCGCCGCGTGCACGTCCTCCAGGATGGCGGCGCCAATGCGCTCAAACGCATCCGCGGTCACATACGAAGACGGCGTGGCACCGGCCCAGGCCGAGGGCAGCAACTGCCAGCCTTCACGCCGGGCCGCGTCGATGAAGCCACCGGCCGGGATGTTGACGCCGGTCATCTGGCTGAGCATGGCCTGCCCGCGCACGTAGGCCGGAAAGGCTTCGCCGGTCTGGAAGGCGGCCCAATCGGCCAGGCTGGGGGCAAAGGTGTTGGTCTCGTGCTGGTAACCAGCGATCAGGATACGGGTCATGGCGCGGGGCAATCAGGATTCGGACGGGCTTCAAACGGCGTCAAACCGCCTGCAGGGGCGGCAAGGCGGCCGGTGCGGCGTCGAGCAAGCGGCGGGTGTAGTCTTGTTGGGGATGGGCGTAGAGCTGGGCCGTGGGGCCTTCCTCGACGATGTGGCCCTGGTGCATCACCACCACACGGTCGCACAGTTGCGCGGCCACGCGCAGGTCGTGCGTGATGAACAGCAGGCCCAGGCCCAGTCGGCCCTGGATTTCACGCAGCAGGTTCAATATTTGCGCCTGCACGCTCACATCCAGCGCACTCACCGCCTCGTCGGCCACCAGCACCTGGGGGCGGCAGGCCAGTGCCCGGGCAATGGCCAGGCGCTGCCTTTGACCGCCGCTGAACTGGCTGGGGTAACGCTGCAAGGCCTCGACCGGCAGGCGCACCTGGGCCATCAACTCGGCCGCCAAAGCTTCGGCCTCGGCGCGGGATTGACCAAAATTCATGGCGCCTTCGACCATGGACTGGCCCACGGTGCGGCGCGGGTTGAGCGAGCGGTTCGGGTCTTGAAACACCACCTGCACCTGGTTGCGCAATGGGCGCAGGCGGCTTTCGGGCAAGGTGGCCACCTCCTGGCCTCCCCAGTGAATCTGGCCCTCGCTCGGATCGATCAGCCGAATCAGGCAGCGGGCAAAGGTCGATTTGCCCGAACCGGACTCGCCCACGATGCCCACGGTCTCGCCCGCATGCACCGCCACCTGGGCGTTTTGCAAGGCTGCGGTGGCGCGGTGGCGCCCCATCCAGTCGCGGCTGCCGTAGGTTTTGCCCACACCTTGGCCTGACAGCAGCACCGGACCGGTGAATTCGGGTTTGGCCGCCGGCGGTGTCATGCCCGGCACCGCCGAGAGCAGCTGGCGCGTGTACTCGGCCCGGGGACGGCGCAGCACCTGCTCGCACGGGCCGGATTCCACCGCCTCACCCTGGTTCATGACCAGCACCTCGTCGGCGATCTCGGCCACCACCCCCATGTCGTGGGTGATGAACAGCACCGCACTGCCCTGCTCGCGCTGCAGGTCGGCGATCAGGCGCAGGATTTCCTTTTGCGTGGTCACGTCCAGCGCGGTGGTGGGTTCGTCGCAAATGATCAGCGCTGGCTTGAGCACCACGGCCATGGCGATCACGATGCGCTGGCGCTGACCGCCACTGAGTTGGTGCGGATAGCTGCGCAGCATGCGCTCGGGATCGGGCAGGCGCACCCGCTCGAAAATGCGCAGGATTTCGGCACGCCGTTGCCCCGCGGGCCAGTCGGTGTGGGTCGACAGCAGTTCGTCCACCTGGTCGCCGCAGGTCATGACCGGGTTGAGCGCAGTCATGGGCTCCTGGAACACCATGCCCATGGTGCGGCCCCGCAAGGCACGCAAACGGGCCGGGGACGCCCCCAGCAAGGACTCGCCCTGGAGCACAATCTCGCCGCCACTGGGCTGGAGTTCTTTGGCCAGCAAGCCCATCACGGTGGTGGCCATGACCGACTTGCCCGAGCCCGACTCACCCACCACGCACAAGGTTTGCCCGGGGTGGATGGCCAGCGAAATCCGGTGCACCGCGTGCGCCCGGTCACCGCCGGGCGGCAGGGCCACCGACAGGTCTCGCACAGACAACACCGGGCTGCGGTCAGCGGTCATCGCGCGCCCCTTTTTGCAAATTTGGGATCGAGCACATCGCGCAAGCCATCGCCCAGCAGGTTCACCGCCAGCACGGTGGGCACCAGGAACAAGGCGGGGTACAGCACGTTGCCGGGGTATTGGCTGAACTGCACACGGCCCTCGGCCATGATGTTGCCCCAGGTCGGGATGTCGGCCGGCAGACCCAGGCCAAGAAAACTCAGGATGGCTTCGGTCAACACGGCACTGGCCGCGATGAAGGTGCCTTGCACGATCAAGGGGGCCATGGCGTTGGGCAGGATGTGCCGCCACAGGATGACCGGCGTGGGTGTGGCCAGGGCGCGCGCCGCCTCGACAAAGGGCTCCTCACGCAAGGACAGCACCAAAGACCGCACCAAGCGGGTCACGCGCGGGATTTCGGGCACCGCAATGGCCACCACCACCGTCCACAGTTGCGCCCCCAAAGCGGCCACCAGGGCAATCGCCAGCAAAATGGCGGGGATCGCCATCAGGCCATCCATGAAACGCATCAGGACAGCGTCCAGGGTGCGGAAATAGCCCGCCAGCATGCCCAGGGTGCCGCCCACCAACAAGGCGGCCACGGCCGTGAACAAGCCCACCAGCAGCGACACGCGGGTGCCGTAAAGCACCCGGCTGTAAATGTCCCGCCCGAAATTGTCAGACCCCATCCAGAAGGTGTGGGCCACGCTGGAGCCATCGAGCAGGGCGAACGCACCCACCGTGCCCGAGGGGGTGTTGATGTGACCGGCGTCCATGGCCGCCGGATCGACCGTGCCCAGCCAGGGCGCCAGCAGCGCCACCCCGATCAACAGGCCCAGCACCCCAGCGCCGAAACGGATGGCGGAGTTGGCCAGCAATTTGGAAGCCAGTGATGTCATGAACCTCAGTACCGGATGCGCGGGTCGAGCCACAGGTAGCTCAGGTCGACCAACAGATTGATCAGCACATACAGTGCGCTGAAAAACAGAACCACCCCCTGGATGACCGGGAAGTCGCGGTTGAGCACCGCGTCCACCGTGAGCGAACCCAGGCCCGGTATGGCGTAGACCGTCTCGGTCACCACCACGCCACCAATGAGCAAAGCCACGCCAATGCCAATCACGGTGACGATGGGCACGGCCGCATTGCTGAGCGCGTGACGCATCAGCACGGCCTGTTCGGTCACGCCCTTGGCACGGGCCGTGCGGATGTAGTCTTCCGTCAGGGCCTCCGAGACGCTGGCGCGGGTGACGCGGGCGATCAGGGCCACGTAAATCGTGGCCAGGCTCAGCCAGGGCAGCACCAATTGCCAGGCCCATGGCCCCAGGCCCTGGGCAGAGGGACCCAGCAGCCGATTGTAGCCTTGCACCGGGAACCATTTGAGCTCGATGGCAAAGATGTAGATCAGCACGTAACCGATGACAAAGACCGGCACCGAAAAACCGGCCACGGCAAAACCCGACAGGATGCGGTCCAGCCAGCCCCCCATGCGCCACGCGGCCAGGGTGCCCAAAGGCACCGCCACCAGCACCGCCAAAAGCATGGTGCCGGCCGCCAGTGACAAGGTGGGCTCGATGCGCTGAAGGATAAGCTCCAGCACCGGCTTGTTGAGGTAAAAGGAGTAGCCCAGGTCCCCCTGGAGCACACCCGAAAACCAGATCCAGAACTGCGTCCAAAGGGGCTGGGTCAAGCCCAACTGCTCGCGGATCCGGTCAATGTCCTCGTTGGTGGCGTTGTTGCCCGCGATCACCGCCGCCGGATCGCCTGGCGTGAGGCGCAGGATCAGGAAGACCACGATCGCGACCGTCAAAAGCACAGGGATCAGCGACAGCAATCGCTGAATGAGAAAACGCAACATGGGGGCTTCCGTGAGGCCTCAAGAAGTCCGAAGTCGGCACGTCGCCGTGCCGACCGGGTTCAGTTTTTCTTGATGTTCCAGTAAACCTGGGCGCCCGCAGGCACCAGGCCTGTGATGTTTTTGCGCAGCGCAGCAGGGTTGAAGTACTGGCCGAGTGGCACATGCGATGCGGTTTCCATGGCGCGCAACTGGATCTGTTCGGCGATCGCTTTCTTTTGCGCATCGGTGGTGGCCTGGGCAAACTTGACCTTCATCTCCTCGATCTGCTTGTCGTCCTGCCAGCCGAACCAGCCCCGGTCACCGGCGGCGTTCATCATGGCCATGGTCAGCGGGTTGAGGATGTCGCCAGCCGTCCAGGCGGTCATGAAGGCGTTCCAGCCGCCCTGGGCCGGGGCGTCCTTTTTGGCGCGGCGGGCCACCAGGGTGGCCCAGTCCATTTGCTGCAGGTCCACCTTGAAGCCCGCGGCTTCGAGTTGCTGCTTGGCCACCAGAGGCAGCTTGGCAATCGAGGCCAGGTCGGTCGGACGCATCAACACCACAGGGGTGCCGTCATAGCCGGCCTCCTTGAGCATCTGGGCGGCTTTCTTGGGGTCGGCCATGCCGGTGTAAATGCCCATCTTGTCGCTGGCCAGCGGCGTGCCGCAGGGGTAGATGCTCTTGCAGAACGCAAACATGCCGGGTGCACCCACCTGGGTTTTCAGGTGCGCTTCCTGGCCCAGGGCCACCATGGCGGCCTGGCGGATCTTGACGTTGTTGAAGGGCGCATGCAGGTGGTTGAAGCGGAAAATGAACTGCAAACCCGCCGGCTGGGCATCCACGATCTGGACGTCTTTTTGGGCTTTCAGGGAAGAGTACTGCTCGAAGGTGGGCTGCTCGACGATGTCGACTTCACCGGCCACCAGCGCATTGAACTGGGTCTGGGGGTCGCGGATGATGACCCACTCGACCCGGTCCACGTGCACGTTCTTGCCGCCGGTGGTGCCATCCGGCGCTTCGGCACGCGGCTTGTACTTGTCGTTCTTGGCGTACACCAGTCGCTCACCGGGTTTGTATTCCTCGGGCACGAAACGGTAAGGGCCGGAGCCCACATGTTCCTTGATCTGCTCGGTGCCCGGGGTGGCGGCGATGCGCGCGGGCATGATGAACAACACGTTCGACGAGGGCTTGCCCAGGGCTTCCAGCATCACGCCAAATGGCTGCTTGAGCTTGATGACAAAGGTTTTGGGATCTGGCGCGCTGTAGTTGTCCACGCTTTTGGCCAGCACGCCCCCAAAACTGTCGCGGCTGGACCAGCGCTTGATGGAAGCGACCACGTCTTCGCTGGTGACCGGCTTACCGTCATGGAACTCCAGACCGTCGCGCAATTTGAAGGTCCAGGTCAGGTTGTCCTTGCTGACGGTCCATTTGTCCACCATCTGGGGTTTGACCTTGCCCGACAGGTCGGTGCCGAACAAGGTGTCGTAAATCATGTAGCCATGGTTACGGGTCACGAAGGCCGTGCTCCAGACCGGGTCCAGGATGGTCACGTTGGCATGGGGCACCAGTTTGAGGGTCTTGGTCTGGGCCTGAACAGCCCAGGGGCTGAGCAACGCGGCCGTCAAGGTAGCCAAGGCAAAAAGGGAACGACGCTTCATAAATCACTCCAGTCAAAAGGGCGACAACAAGTACACAAGAGGTTCACTATAAACCCAAAGATGTCC
>Ga0256325_1000137_pt1 | contig 8390 bp, 1 predicted proteins | sample LawtaT_16_FD_186095 | JGI IMG/M metagenome (GOLD analysis project Ga0256325, IMG submission 186095) | Metatranscriptome of freshwater microbial communities from St. Lawrence River, New York, United States - Law_Law_RepC_8d (Metagenome... | ecosystem: Environmental > Aquatic > Freshwater > River ...
CACAACAGGCCATTGCGGAGGACCGCAATCCAGAGCTTTCTGTTGCCATGCTCGTCAAGAAGGAGTCCTGAGGCAGGAGCTTCACGAGCGATGGCCCTAGCGGGCCAGAGTACAGCTTCCGCGCTACTCTGTCGTGGAGCTCCTGCCTCAGGACTCCTTCTTGACGAGCATGGCAACAGAAAGCTCTGGATTGCGGTCCTCCGCAATGGCCTGTTGTGGTTCGACTCGGCATACGCCTCCTCGACCTTCGTCAAGCTTGCCCGCCGCGGCACAGTCTGGTATGGAAGAACCATCTCAGGCTTCCCGGCGGTCGCACACGTCCCAGGAGAGGTGTATACCATCGTGCACTTCTTCGAGCTGATCCAGCGCACCGTGGGCTGGGCGCCCAATGGCGCATTCCGTGGCACCCCTCCTGACATCGATGCCTTTGTTGGCTTCGAGAGCACCCCGGTCGCCACGGAGTGGCTAACTGAGCGCGATCAGCTGGTGCCCGACGCACCCTCACCCGCAGGTGCGGCGAATGACCCGGAGGAGCTGGGGGCACCGGAGGAGGATCCGGACCCACCCAGGGAGGTCACGCTGCCGGCGCTGGACCCAGTCGCTAACGCCGTGGAACACACCGACCCCACTCCCACCCTCGAGGAGGCGGCAGGCAAACAACCCCCCCTGGATGAGCCCATGCTCGTCCTGGGCACCGGCATATGCTGCAGCATACTTGGCAGCAGCAGCTGCGCGCGGGTGCAGCTGCCTAAGGGGTACACCGTTGACGGGCTGACCGGCAGTGGGCCTGCGACCAAACTTGGCATCCACTTCAGATGCACCCCTGCGGGAGGCCGTCAGGATGGGCCGCATCTGGTTGTGAACCTCATGCGCCGAACGGTCAGCATCTGTGAGAGATGGTCTGGGAAGGGCGCCAGGGCTGGGATGGCACTGGTACCCTGCCCCGCGGAGCTCAGTCAGAGTAGGTCTATCCAGGACATCATGATGATAATGGCGGGGGAGTGGCCGGTGATCGACATGGGGGGCACACATCTGGCTGCGGGATGGTCCAATTGCGGCATCGCACTGGGAACCTCCTCTGGCATCGTCCACGACCTACACGAGAACCCAAACGTGGTCCCCAAGGCCAGGATGAGTCCCCTCCTGCAGTCAGTCGCGCAGGCGACAACCCTCGCCAGTTGGGGCCCTTCGGATGAACAGCCCGCCCTGCGGATGGCCGCACAGCTGGGGTGGGACGACTTTGACCCTGACTACTGCGATCTGCAGAAGTTGTTCCGTGAGATAGCACACGGGGGTGACTACTCAGGCAGCTTCAACCTCAACTCTGCCTATGCACTGCTTGGCATGCCACACATGCACCTCAGCCATGTGGATGCCATGGCGGCCATAGGTTGGATCATTCCTTGGGCAGGCCATGAGGTGGTTCCGACCTACCCGGAGAGGGTGCCCTCCGGAACCCCGCACCCCTGGGGGGAGGAGCCTGGTACGGCCAGGATCTGTACCTACACGGGGTCGCTGCCCTGCCTAAGCGCATCCCCGGACGGGTGGGTACGGGTGACGGTGGAAGGGAAGACAGTGTCCCACATGGCGGCCCCTTTGCCAGGACAGATGAAGGAGCAGGATGCACTGCACTTCGGCACCTTCATAACTGGCGGCTGGACACGTTCAGCTGCGGTCGGCCGCAGCGGCATCGCCCGCAAGGCTGGAGTCCCAGGACCAACAGCAGACATGCAGCTGTTCTGCCTCTGGCTGACCGGTAAGAAGCCGGGGCGCACTTTCACCTCCCCCTTTGGGGAGTGGTCGCGGGTGCTCCCGAAGATTTACAGGCTGCTGACCGACAATGGCATTCCGCCACAGACGGTGTCTACTGCCCTGGCCATCGCCCGACAGGTCACCAATGACATCCAGCCCTACATCGACAGCATACGCCGTACCGTGAGCGCCAATGACAGCTCCAACATCTTCGGCGTGAGCTTCATGATCGGATGTGACTGGGATCAGCCATGGGCGCTCTCCTCACCCGATCTGGCTGACTTCCCACTGCCCAGCATCATGCACCACAGCGAGCCCAAGGCCAATATTTGGGTGCCGGTTAATTTTCCGGCCCACGTAATTGGCAAGCTGGTCCTACATAGTGGTGACCTGAGGGTGATGCCAAGGGCAGTAGTCAAGCTGCCCGACGGACACGAGTACCTGAGGCCGGGGCGGCCGTTTGACGGGGACTACACCCTAACCGACAGCGATGGATGTGCCCCGATCTCACACCCAGGCTCAAGCCTCTCACGTTCGGTGCTCGGCACCCCTGGAGACAAGGCCATGCTGGTGCCAAGCGGGGCCAAGGGCGGACTCAAACTGGACGGGGTCCCAGTAACTGCCCGTGACATCCAAACCTTTCCGGATGGCAGCATCTTCGCTTCGGCGGTGGGTGACACTCGCGGTTTAGACCCCAAGGTCGTGGACCAGCGCAGCAGAGCTATAAAACTCATGCAGAAGGAGCCGCGCGCTGCGGCGATCTCCGGGGCGGTACCTGCGGACCTCGCCCTGTTCACGGAGGAGGAGCTGCCGGAAGTCAGTCTCAAGGACAACATCTTCGGCTTCTTCTCCGGCGTCCCTGACACGGGCCAGGTGGACATGTCCCCCGTTGACAGCGCCGTTGCAGTGTCCTCTGAGGTCCTCAACTGGCTGGGGATGACTGCGCGGAGCAACAGCCTCAGGCCAGAGAGCAGCGGCAACCCTGGTGCTAACACCGTACCCCTAAGGGTCCGACGTGCACACGGGGCAGGGATGACCGAAGCCGCCGCGGAGATGTCGACGGACCACCCTCCCAGGTGGTTCTTGGAAAATGCCCTGGCTACGCACATCGCACTGCCACCAGAGATCAGGCCCAAGGACATGCACAGCAACCTGGCCTCTCACATGGGTATGCCAGGGTTCGTCATCAAGTTCTTTGACTCCGATCGCACAATGGGAGGTCCAGCCTGTAGCTCCTTTGAGGGCCGGGATGCTGCCGCATTCCTCGTTGCCCCCATTGGCAACCTTGTGCGGCACCAGGGGCCTGTACGGTGGCACCAGTACCGGGACATCATTGTCCTGGTGACCACCTGGGAGAGCTTCCTCGGGTACATGGCAGTGTACCTCCGGGACCGGTCTGAGGCCCGTCAGTGGTTGGGCAGTGTGAAGTCCCGGACTGTACCGAGCCTGCACTCAATTGAGCGCATGGGCAGGCCGGAGCCCAACGTGGCAGTGAACTGCTACGTTGGGCCCATCGAGGAGGGTGGAGGGCCCCTGATGACCGACCAACAGCGCAAGTGGGTCTCCTCTGTTTGGGAGAGGAGGGGGAACGCTGACTGGAAGGAGCCGAAGCCCGGGGGAGTTGCCTGGGCTAACCCGCGGGTGCGCGACAGGCTCATCCCAACGGAACTACCGGCATTCTGGGTGGAACCTGGTGATGAGGTCTTCCTCGGCCAGTGGGGCGTCTACGTCAAGGTGGTGAAGGTCCGGGACGTTGTTGTCGCCAAGAAGCCAACATGGCTGTTCGGCCACATCAAGACAACAACGGGAGACCCCCTCTTCACCCCCGGCTCGGACGCGCGTTTGTTCACGTGGAAGCCAATCGATGAGCCGTCTTCCATGTCCTCCCCACTGTCGTGCTACGAGCTTAACTCCGCCATCATCTCTGCTCACGCACACTACTGGGTTCTCGCATACACGCTGGCACACAAGGCAAGGAATGCAGGGTGGACCACGGATTGGGTGCGGCCCATCATCGAGATGCTCTGCCATTGCATCGGGGTCGTATCCAGGTGCATCACCGAGGGCCGCAGTCGGTACATCGACCCTCGAGTGGAGATGTCACCCTACTTCAAGGGGTACTGCTTCGCGGCCGTCGGCACGCGCAGGGAGGAGATCCTGGATGCACGCCCAGAGTATGGCACGATCGTCCCTGAGGGGGAGAAGTGGATGCCAATCGAGGGGGCAATCATGATGTTCGACTTCACTCGCTCCAACTTTGGGCGCCCGCCTGAGAGCATGACCGCAGAGTTCTACAAGATACGCAAGGCGTTCTGCACGGCCGAGGGCCCAAAGAAGATCCTCGGCCGGCTCTGGGGATCACCTGAGAGTCACGCTATTCTGGACAGCATCATGCTGCCACAGATCCAGTACGTCGAGCCTGAGAAGAGGCACATGCTGCCAGGCGCCATGTGTCTCTCGGTGCCGGGCACCGGTGCCTCCGCCGGCGGGGCGATCCGGGACGGGGGGCTGCGAGAGGACTACCACAACATGATCTCCACCTATATGGTGGCGACCGGTGCGGAGCCCCCCTGCCGCCAGGATCTCCTGGATGTTGAGCGCCAGGTGACTGAAGGGAGCTACGTTACTGCACAGGAGGGGTACCGGCAGATCAGCAACAAGATGGTCGGCCACACTGTCAAGTTCATCAACGAGTTCCTGCCCTCCTACCGCTTCCCAAAGGCGGTCATCATCAACGGGACGATCAAGGACGCAGAAGGCAAGAGGATGCGGGAAGTGTGCTATGCACCCCCTCCCGTCCAGCACACAATGGGATGGGGCGCGGGAATCATCAGGCTCACGTTCTACCGTGACCCTGCCTTCAGCCAGCTCACGCAAGCCGCAGGGGACTCGCTCGCCAGAGAGGCATCTGATTGGGTGAACAAGGCATCAAACCTCCGGCAGCAGATCTGGAAGAAGATGAAGAGCATGTCGGGTGAGCACTGGTGGGTGATTGAGCTCGTGCTCCAGGAGCTCACCAGCCAGATCATCTGCTGTAGTGATGACGCAACCGACTCAACCCGCCACGCCCCTACCGAGGCCATGGAGTACATGGTCAGTCTCGTTAAGAAAGCACCCATGTCTGCCTTCCACAACGACTGCGGCGTACCTCCAGGCGATCTCAAGAAGGCGATCATCACCTCCATGCAAGTCTGGTCCCAGCCAGCGATCATCGTCGTCCCAGACCCGTCCAAGGGGGTGAAGGGGAGGCCGTATGATGGCACCGCCAGCTGGAATATCCTGCTTACACAGGATCCAATGTGCACAGCCGGTGAGTACTGGGACGACGCGAACCCTCCCTCGTACAACACCCTCCCACGACTGCTGCCCGATAGGCAGCCGGTTAGGCCGCTGACCCGGAGCGGCACCCCCCTCAGCCCCTCCTCCGCAGTGCTACTGGCAGGCACACCGAGGGACTCAGAGTACCGTCGCCTGTGGACCGCCCTGCAGCAGAGCAAGTTCGTTCGTGTCAAGGGGGGCACTGCCTCTGGCAAAACCTCAGAGGGGTTTCCCCACTTTGCACTCCACTGCATTGAGGCCGGATACAAGCTGGTCCTCTGCGTGCTCCCGAGGCGGATCCTCACGTTCTCAACCCTGGCCTACTTCGCGAAGCGACTACGTGAGGGCAAGGACAAGGCCTTTGAGATACTCAAGGCCAAGGGGTGCACGGCGGGGTTTCGCATCGGGGACTGGCCCGGCTGGACCCGGATCCCAAGGCTGTCTGACCTTGAGGACCATCCTCACGTCCACTTCATCACTTCCGGGTACCTGGTGCAGGAGATGGACGGCGGCAGGAACCACCCGACCTTCGTAGACGAGAGTCATCTGGTGGAGGCCCAAATCCCGATCCACATGGCAGCGTTGCCGGGGCGTGGGCAGCCAGTGGCCTACGCCAGTGCCACCCAACTGCCTGGGCCCCGGGAGCCGCTCCTGACCCCAGAGGTTGACTACGGAGGCATCGTCCGTGTGGTGGAGGAGCACCACATCAACACACCGAATGACCTGGCAGGCATACTACCGGACATTGATGCGCTGTACAAGCCGGACCAGCGGTACTGCCATGTGTTTATCTGTGGCGTGTCCGGGGCCCGTGAGTACGCTACCATCCAGCCGATACTCACGGGGGCCGGCTTCGCAGTCTCCTACGTTCACGGACGCAAGAGTGAAGCCAAGACGGTAAGTGCCATGCAGTTGGTACCCCGGACGAAGACTTGCACCATCCAGGTGCTCTGCGGCACCGGCGTGTTGGGGACCGGTCTTAACTTCGCTGGGACTGTCATCGGGGTCATCATCTTCCACGAGATGCAGAACACCGTGTCGAACTCCGTCACCGGACGCACGAGCCCAAGATTCATGCCCATCTCGCAGGATTACCGTGACCAGCTCCTGGGACGTGGCGGACGTGAGAAGATTGAGCGCCTTGATGGACGACGGGACCACTTTGTTCACCACATATTCCTGGAGGGGGCCAGGTTCTCCAAGTACGGCAACACCGACTGCCTGCCACCCGGCTCGACCAAGATCATGGGCAAGATGGGAGTGCGTGCGTGCGATCTGATCTCACGAGTACCACCGAGGATCCTCCATCTGAATGCCATCTCGGACATGCTCATGTCAAACCCGTACAAGCACCTGGGCGCGGACTTCCGGGTCAGGTGTGCCTTCGGGGCCTGCCTGCGGGTCAACTGGAACCCAGTGCGAGTCGTGGCGCTCCTGGCATGCATGCGCGAGGGGTTCCCGGAGGAATTGTTCGGTGCGGAGCTCGACAACCTCCCGCAGAATGCAGTCAGGGCAGGTGCGAACCAAGTCTCCAACGCGCTGAGGGCATCGGCGGACCCCCTCAACGAGTTCCATCGCTTCTGCCTGGACACCACCGGCACGGTCTCCAAGATGTCCCCCGGCCTCTCGACGTGCTTCACCAACATGGTGGCCCAACTCCCTCCCCTCTTGAATGCCGAGAAGCGGCCCAAGGGGACCCCCGCCGACGAGTCTGTGCTGCTGGCCAGGTACTTCTTCCTGGAGTGTGGGCTTGTGGTCAGTGACGACCCGCAGGCCCCGATGTCGAAGGGGAAGGTCTGGTTCTTCGGCGGGAGCATGCCATACGCAGTGCCCCGCTCGGAGCACATGAGGATGTACATCTTCATGGGTGCCACCCTGGGACAGAAGAATGGCCAGGCCACGTTGGACTGGGTGTGCAGGATCCCAGTGGACGTCGCGGTGTACAAGGCACTCAGCTCGGAAGTCGAGCGGGGAGTAGTCCCCGTTCTCTACGAGACCCCCGAACACCAGCGTGTTGGCCTGGACATCCCCAGCGAGCATGTTGTGCGAGACAGGACGGGCACCATTCAGGTGTCAGTCCAGCCGGCCGGCTTCGCCTACCTGGACTCAGTAACGATTAACCCAAAGACAGCGGCCGTTACGCAGATGAGAGCATGGGTCAAGGCCTGGGACGACAATGTTCAGGCCTCCATCGACGCCGCAGGCGGGTTGAAGAACTGCACGACCGTCGGCGGGTCCCAGCAGGCCATGACACCCTCATCGGCCTACCTGAATGCTGTCAACTGCCTCGCCAACAACTTCCAGTGGGCGTGGCACTGCTTTGAGTTCGCCATGCAGCCTGCCCACGAGGACATCGTGTTCGTTGGCACGTTCAAGAACTGTATGCTGACATTCAGGGAGCTCTACAAGGGCTTCAGATCCAACGGCAGGGTGCTCAGTCTCATGAGGGAGGCGGCCCGGCTGACCTTTGTCGGCCCACGGGGCAACTTCGGGGACGACCTTGCCATGATCGGCTTCCGCAACGCCCTCACCAGGATCGCACGCTGGATGGCCTGCCAGGCCCTCTCGACCAAGTCGGGGGAGGGGGTGGTAGCCAGATGGTCAGACAAGTACCAACAGTACCAGCTGTCATCCGACCCGGGGTGCATGTTCATCACCAACGTCTTTGTGCTCACCAAGGGCTCTGACCACACTGCCCAGAAGCTCGTGGCCAACTGGAGGTTTGTGGCCAATGCACGGGTCCGGAGCATCATCAAGGCCGCGGGGGGCTTCTTCAACCGGAGCTTCCCCGTGGGAGGAAGCCTGTACGCGGGCGCGGATCGCCAGGGCAACCGCGGGTCAGCGTGGGCCCAGAAGCTCTCTGGGGGGGCCATCCAGCTGATGGCAAGGGAGCTCAAGGCGTACCAGGTGATCGGTGGACCCAAGTACCTGGGTTCCACGAGTGGCATCCGGTTGTACTGGGCCAACCTGATGCGTGTCATGACCAAACGCTGGAAGCCAAGCCAGTCCCCGTGGTCCAGGATCTCTGCACTGTCTGCGCACGACCAGGTGCTGGCACAGCACCAGGCGCTTGCCGAGATAAGACCCTCAGGGCCCGACTCGAGGCTGGTGCACACTGCTGCCATCCTAACGCGCGAGATCGGCCAGGACAGCTACTTTGTAAGCTTCCGCGCTGCGATCCAGCGTGCCGCGAAGATGCGCAAGCCCGACAGTGAGCTCAGCTTGTTCGCGACCGTGATGAGTGCGGTCTTGCAGTAGGGAGAATAAACTCTTAATCTGCTTCACAATAATAAAAGGAAACATTGAATCCTACAAAAAAA
>Ga0256325_1000140_pt1 | contig 8350 bp, 4 predicted proteins | sample LawtaT_16_FD_186095 | JGI IMG/M metagenome (GOLD analysis project Ga0256325, IMG submission 186095) | Metatranscriptome of freshwater microbial communities from St. Lawrence River, New York, United States - Law_Law_RepC_8d (Metagenome... | ecosystem: Environmental > Aquatic > Freshwater > River ...
ACCCCTGCTTCGCGCGTGTAGTAGCGAATGATGTCGCGTATCGCGGCTTCATTCACGCTGAGTTCCGAAGCCTTCAGGCCATTGGCTTCAATCTGCTTCGGCAACAGATATTTCTGCGCGATGTTGACTTTCTCATCTTCGGTGTAACCGGCGAGCCGAATGATTTCCATCCGGTCCAGCAAGGGCGCGGGGATGTTGAGGCTGTTCGCGGTGGTCACAAACATCACGTCTGAAAGGTCGTAATCCACTTCCAGATAGTGATCGTTAAAGCTCGTGTTCTGTTCCGGGTCGAGCACCTCAAGCAGGGCAGCAGCCGGATCTCCGCGGAAATCCATTGCCATTTTGTCCACTTCGTCCAGCAGGAAAAGCGGGTTTTTGGTGCCGACCTTAGCCAGATTTTGCAGAATCTTGCCCGGCAGTGAGCCTACATAGGTTCGGCGATGGCCACGGATTTCGGCTTCATCCCGCACCCCGCCCAAGGACATCCTGACAAATTTACGATTGGTGGCGCGTGCGATAGACCGCCCGAGCGAAGTCTTGCCAACACCCGGTGGGCCAACGAGACACAGGATGGGACCCTTCATCTTCTTAACCCGCTGCTGAACAGCAAGGTATTCCAGAATCCGTTCCTTCACTTTCTCGAGACCATAGTGGTCTTCATCGAGAATGGCTTCAGCGTTGCCAATGTCGGCGCTAATCTTCGAGCGCTGCTTCCACGGCACGTTGAGCATCCAGTCGATGTAGTTGCGGACCACCGTGGCTTCCGCAGACATGGGAGACATCATGCGGAGCTTTTTGAGTTCGGCCTCCGCCCGCTTACGGGCTTCTTTCGTCATGCCCGCGCGTTTGATGCGCTTGGCAATTTCATCGAACTCGTTGGTGCCGTCTTCCATGTCGCCGAGTTCGCTTTGAATGGCCTTCATCTGCTCATTCAGGTAATACTCGCGCTGGCTCTTCTCCATCTGCTTCTTCACGCGGCCACGCAGACGCTTCTCAACCTGCAGCAGGTCAATTTCGGTTTCCAGCATCAGCAGCAGCTGGTCCAGCCGCTCGTGGAGATCGGTCAGCTCCAGAATCTTCTGTTTGTCCTGGATCTTGATCGACATGTGGGCCGCAACGGTGTCGGCCAAACGGGAGGCGTCATCAATGCTGGCCAGTGACGACAGAATCTCTGGCGGGACCTTCTTGTTGAGCTTTACGTATTGGTCGAACTGGTTCATCAGCGAACGCGTGAGCACTTCGGTGTCACGCTCCGAGCCCGGCTCGGGCTCCAGTAACTCGGTTTCCGCAGCAAACATGTAGCCAAGGTCTTCAAAGCGAGTGACTTTGGCGCGCTGCACGCCCTCAACCAACACTTTGATGGTGCCGTCCGGCAAACGCAGCAGCTGGAGGATGTTGGAAATGGTGCCGATGTCGTGGATGTCCCGCGGCTGCGGGTTATCGTCTGCGGCACTCCGTTGCGCGACCAGCAGAATTTGCTTGGTCTCGTCCATGGCGCGCTCCAGCGCCTTGATCGACTTGTCGCGCCCGACAAACAGCGGAATGACCATGTGGGGATAAACGACCACATCACGCAAGGGCAAAACAGGGATAAGGGGCGAACTGGTACTCATGGGCACAGGTCCTCAATGCGGGCCCGACGGCACGTCGGGTGCAGTTCCAACAATGACTGGGCGCTTTTCATCGGGCGCCCGGGGAGGCGAGCAGGAGACCGGTCGATGGACCGATCTCTAGGGCGGGATATGCCCTGACAATCAGAAATGGCAACGCGGCTTCAATTAGTCGGCCGCAGCTTTGGGCATTTCGGCACCTTCGAAGATGACCAGCGGCTTGGATTCACCGCGAATCGCCGATTCATCTACCACAACTTTCGACACGTTGTTAAGCGACGGCAGGTCGTACATCGTGTCGAGCAAGTTGGACTCAAGAATGGACCGCAATCCGCGAGCACCTGTTTTCCGCTCAACCGCTTTACGGGCAACCGCGCGGAGCGCGTCTTCCCGGAACTCGAGCGTGCAGCCTTCCATTTCGAACAGCTTGCCGTACTGCTTCGTCAGCGCGTTACGGGGCTCGGTCAGAATCTGCACGAGTTGGTCTTCGTGAAGTTCGTCGAGCACTGCCAAAACAGGTAGTCGTCCGACAAATTCAGGAATCAGGCCGTAGCGAATGAGGTCTTCCGGTTCAACCTGGTGGAGAACCTCACCGGTCGTCTTACGATCGTCTTTGCTCTTCACTTCGGCCGAGAATCCGATACCGCCCTTCTCGGAGCGGTCGCGGATGATTTTCTCAAGGCCTGCAAACGCGCCACCGCAAATAAACAGGATGTTGGAGGTATCCACCTGCAGAAATTCCTGCTGAGGATGCTTGCGTCCGCCCTGGGGTGGTACCGAAGCAACGGTACCCTCGATGAGTTTGAGTAGCGCCTGCTGAACGCCCTCGCCAGACACATCCCGCGTGATCGAAGGGTTGTCGCTCTTGCGCGAGATTTTGTCGATTTCGTCGATGTAGACGATGCCGGTCTGGGCCTTTTCGACGTCGTAGTCACACTTCTGCAACAGCTTCTGAATGATGTTCTCAACGTCCTCACCCACATAGCCGGCTTCGGTCAGGGTGGTGGCGTCGGCGATCGTGAACGGCACATTGAGCAAACGAGCCAGCGTTTCGGCCAACAGCGTCTTGCCGCTACCGGTCGGGCCGATGAGTAGCACGTTGCTCTTGGCCAGTTCGACTTCGCCCTGCTTTACGCGGGATTCGAGACGCTTGTAGTGGTTGTAAACCGCCACGGCCAGAATCTTTTTGGCGTGCGGTTGACCAATGACGTATTCATCCAGGATGTCGCGAATCTCGTGCGGGACGGGCAGTTTGCTCCCACCGGCCGAGGCGGACTTGTCTTGAATCTCCTCGCGGATGATGTCATTGCAGAGTTCGACGCATTCGTCACAGATGAACACCGAGGGTCCTGCGATTAGCTTGCGGACCTCGTGCTGGCTCTTCCCACAGAAGGAGCAGTACAGCAGGCGGTCATTGTCACCGCCCTTGGAATTCTTGCCATCGCTCATTGGCGATTCCTCATCACTTGATCATTAATTGCCCCTGGTCCGAAGGCCAGTCCGAGCGCTGGCTTCAACGGGTGCCTTAGGGCAGTTTGATAGATTCGCGTGTGCTCAGCACCGCATCGATGATGCCGTAGGCCTTGGCATCTTCAGCACCCATGAAATTGTCGCGGTCGGTATCGTTGGCTACTTTTTCAACCGACTGACCGGTATGGCGAGACAGAATTTCGTTCAGGCGATCGCGCGCCTTCAGGATTTCGCGGGCGTGAATATCGATATCGGTCGCCTGCCCGGAAAAACCGCCCAAAGGCTGGTGAATCATCACGCGTGAGTGGGGCAAGCAGAATCGCTTGCCGGCAGCGCCGGCGCACAACAGCAAGGCCCCCATACTGGCCGCTTGGCCAATGCACAAAGTGCTGACTGCCGGCTTGATGAACTGCATGGTGTCGTAAATCGCCATACCAGCCGTCACCGAGCCACCCGGTGAGTTGATATAAAGATTGATGTCCTTATCAGGATTCTCCGATTCCAGAAACAGCAACTGCGCCACAATAACGTTGGCCATGTAGTCCTCTACCGGACCAACCAGAAATATCACTCGCTCCTTCAGCAGTCGCGAGTAAATGTCATAGGCGCGTTCCCCACGGGCTGATTGCTCAACCACCATGGGAACCAGATTAAGTGCGCGAATTTCTTGGCTATTCATTTTCTGGAACCACTCTTTTTCCGACTTAAGCCGGGCTTTGTTCCTGATTCCGAGTCTGCCCCGGATTCATCAGATCGTCAAACGAGATGGCTTCGTCGGTAACGTTGGCTTGCGCCACTAACCAGTTAACCGCCTCGTCTTCTACGCACATCGCTTCAATCTCTTTGAGGCGGTCGGGCTCCGAGTAATACCAGCGCATCAGCGCTTCGGGTTCCTCGTAACTGGCAGCCATCGACTCCACCATGCTGCGCACTTTGGCCGGCGTCGCCTGCACGCCCGAGGTCCGCACCACTTCTGCCATGAGCAGGCCACGCTTCACGCGTTCCTGAGCCTGCGGACCGAATACTTCAGGTCCGGGGTGCCCCACTCGATCCGGATCAACACCGCGCATCGTGAGATTGCGCCGGCTTTCCTCATGCATTCTGCGCGCTTCAACAGCAATCAGGGTCACGGGCAGATCAAGTTCATGCGCGGCACTCAATGATTCCATTACGCCGCGGTTAAAGTTTCGGAGCAGTGCGCGGTCGCGCTCACGCGACATGTTTTCCGAAACCTCCGTCCGGAAGGCTTCAAGGCCGCCTTCGGTGACGCCGAATTTGGCAAAGAGTTCGTCATCCAGCGCGGGTAACACCCGCTCTTTCACCTGTTTTACCGTCACGACGAACTGCACTGCCTTGCCCGCGAGGTCTTCTCGCGAGTAGGGGGTGGGGAAGTGGAGATCGAGCGTCCGCACATCGCCCGCCGCCGCTCCGACCAGTCCACTCTCAAAGCCGTCGATCATGTTGGCAGCCCCGAGCTCCATTTCGTGGTCGGTCGCGCTGCCGCGTTCCAGCAGCTCGCCGTCAACCGTGCCAGTGAAATCGACCACCAAACGGTCGCCCATGGCCGCTACGCGCGAAGCTTCTTCCCAGGTCGCATGCTGGCGCCGGAGCACTTCCAGCATGGCATCGATATCAGAGTCCGCTATTTCGCAGACCGGGCGCTTGATTGAAAGTTCGTTCAAGGCCGCGAGTTTGACCTCGGGGTAAACCTCAAATGTCGCGGTGTACGACAGCCCGCTCCCGACCTCGGCGGAGACCGGATCGAACACCGGGTCTGCGACGGGCCGTAAGTCGTGGCTCTGCAAGGCGTCGGAGAAGGATTTGCGAAGCAGGTCCCCGAGGACATCGTTACGGACCCGCTCACCAAACTGGCGCTGCACCACCACGAGCGGTGCCTTGCCGGGTCGGAATCCGTCGATCCGCACAGAACGCATCAGCTCGCCAAGCTTTTCCTTGACCTGAGCGCTGATCTGCTCTTCGGGAACCTGAACCATCATGCGCCGCTCGAGCGCGCCAGAATTTTCTATGGATACCTGCATGGGTCTATCGATATGCTGATGTTGAGTTGGGGGTGCTGTTAGTGAAGCCGGGGCCTGCGAGTGCGGTTCATGGTGCGAAAGGAGAGACTCGAACTCTCACGGGTTTCCCCACTGGTACCTAAAACCAGCGCGTCTACCAATTCCGCCACTTTCGCGAGATGTCTGACCGTAGAACCGTTTGTTGCTGACCGAGCCGGCTTGCAACGCGCGAGGCTTTGCTAACCGACCGCCTGACGACGTCACGGAAGGGCGCCAGTATAGGCATGCGGTGGCGTGCTGGATACCCCGAGCTACGCGGGTTTAAGTCGGTATACTCCGGCATCATGATTCAGTCACGGGATTGGACCGAAATGCGCCTCAGACTTGTCACTCCTCTGTTCCTCTCGATTAGCCTGCTAAGCGCCCCCGCATGGGCGGTTACCGTTGTTCAGTGCAAGGACAAAAGTGGGGGCGTAACGTTCCGGGACCGCTGCCCACCGGAGGCAGACCAAATCTCAGCGCAAAAGCTTGCAGGCGTCGCCCGCAGCAATGCCGACACCAAATTGGCCGAGGTCATTCAGCGCAATCCGGTGCAGTTGTTTTCCATGCCCAATTGCGACGCCTGCGACCTCGTCAGGCACCAGCTGCAGGCGCGCAAAATCCAGTTCGCAGAACATCTCGTTGATGCGGACGTAGCACAACAGAATGTCCTGCAAGCCTTGGCGGGATCACTCACGGTGCCAGCAGTGGCAATCGGCAAGCAGGTGGTGACCGGCTACAACCGCGCAGCCCTGGACAGTGCCCTCAAGCAGGCAGGCTACCCGCTCCCAACCGACCCCAGCGCGGGCACTCCCGAGGCCGCTCAACAGGCCTTCTATATTGCATTTGCCAAAGGTGACATAGCGGCCATGACCGCCGTCTGGGCCAGGGGTACCGACACCCTCTGCGTCCACCCTACCGGCGACGCGTTGCGGGGCGAGGTGGCGATCGACCACAGCTGGGCGGGCATTCTGGCCGGGGGCGGTGCGGGAAAGATCGAATTTGAAGCGCTCAATCGCTTTGAGAGCGCCAATCTCGCGGTGTTCACCGGCTATGAGCACATCACGCCGCAGGGAAGCCGGATTGCTTACCCGCCCGTGCTCGCAACCAATATCTACCGCTACGTTAGCGGGAGCTGGCAAATGGTTTCGCACCACGCCAGCCCAATCATGCAGGGTCGTGCTGCCCCAACGCCTGAGCCAAATCGAACGCGCCACTAGGCCGGACTCGCCGGCCGGGCATTAGTCGCGCTGGCTCGCGTGGGGCGACAGTCGCTCGAACAGGCTTTCCGGCGAGATACGAATCGCCGCCCCGGTGGGACAAGAGCGCACACAGGCCGGCCCCCCTTTAAGACTCTGGCAGAGGTCGCACTTGACCGCTTTTTTCTTGGCATCCGGGTCGTAATCAGGCGCCCGCTGTCCCGGCGCCTTGCCAATCCCGAACAACATCCAGAGCAGGCCTGCGCCGTATTTCGGCTTCTTTTCCGGCACCATGTCGATAACGCCATAAGGGCAGTTGCGCTCGCAATTGCCACACCCGATGCAGGTATCGGCGATAAACACTTCGCCGCCCGGCCCGCGCGACAAGGCGTTGGGCGGGCAGTCCTTCATGCAGTGCGGATGCTCGCAATGACGGCAGGCAATGGGAATATGAATCTGCGCGAAGGTGGCACCGGCCTCGCGTTTCATGCGCGACACCCCGCCGTGAGTCTCAGCGCACGCCGTTTCGCAGTTGTTGCATTGAACACACAGCGACTCGTCGATAATCAAGACGTTGGTTGCTTCGCCCAGCCCCTGCTGAATCAGCGGCTCCACCTGATGACGCGGGGTGATGCCCTTGACCTCGGACAGAATGTTTTCTTCCTGTCGCGTCATCATAGTCTGGCGCATGAAGCCCGCGAACTGGGTGCCTGCCGCCAGCCGCGTATTTACCGCCTCACGCTTCAACACCAACACTTCGGACATCACGTTGGCGGTGGCAGTAGCGCCGCGCGGGGCTGAATCGAGCAAGGCGATTTCGCCAAAGTAGTCGCCTGCGGGCACATAGGCGACGAACGCATCAATGCCCTCCACCCGGCGCGACAGCGTCACCGAACCGCGCCGGAGCAGGTAGAGGCCGTCAGCCTTGTCGCCTTCAGAAAACAACACTTCGCGTGCCTTGTACTGGCGGAGTTCAATGCCACCAGCAACGAGTTCAGCGGCGCCCTGTGCAGACGTGTGCATGTAAGACATCAACGCGTTGCGCACAAAAGCTTCATCGATCAAACGCCGCACATCGTCTGAAGAACTCATGAGCTTGAGCATCATCCGGCGCGGCGTCTCGATGACGACGCAGGAATCACCGCCGAGTACCGTGGCCGTTCGCCGACGTCCGGCAATCAGACCCATTTCGCCAAAAAACTGGCCGTTTGCCAGCGGGATTTTGCGGGTTTTAACCCCATCCCCGGCCAGTTCGATGAAAGCTGAACCATTGATAAGCGTGAAGAAGGTGTTCGTGTATTCGTTCTTTTCAAAGATTGGCTCATTGGCCGGCACTGCGCGCAGTTGCGATTCCAGGAGGAATTCGCGGACCTGCAGACGCGTCATGACACTGAACAGCGGCACGTCGCGCATCAAGCGGTCAATCAGCGGAGATACTTCCGATTGCGGGCGCCACACCCGCAGACGCTCGCGTAACAGCGGTTCATCGACCGGCTCGACCACCAGGCCATTCAAGGTGTCGACCACCTCGTAACCCTGGTTCATGGCCTGCTTGATCAGCGGATAGCCGCCCAACGCGCCAACAATAAACAGGCCGGGGACGTTGGATTGATACTGCTCGGTCAGTTCGGGCAACGCGGCCGGCGAAGGGTTGGGAAACACCACGCCGAAGCTCTCCACCAACTTACGAGGCGGAATAGCGCCGATCCGACCGATCACGCGATGGCAGGGGATGCTCTTCTCACCGTCTTTGGCGTTGAAGACAAAATGCAGCGGTGGTTCCTCGCCGGTTTCCTCCACGCGGACCGCACTCGCGGAGTAACAGATGGTGATTTGACCCGCTTTTTCGGTGGCCAGAATGAGCGCCCGATTGCCATCTTTGCAGGTGGTGAATTCGTCACCGCGATTAATCATGTACACCGTGTTGTGGTCGGCCAGCGCGACGGCATTTTCGATGCCAGCATCACCAGGCCCCACCACGACGATGACTTCATCGTGGTATTCGTCCGGATCA
>Ga0256325_1000141_pt1 | contig 8343 bp, 1 predicted proteins | sample LawtaT_16_FD_186095 | JGI IMG/M metagenome (GOLD analysis project Ga0256325, IMG submission 186095) | Metatranscriptome of freshwater microbial communities from St. Lawrence River, New York, United States - Law_Law_RepC_8d (Metagenome... | ecosystem: Environmental > Aquatic > Freshwater > River ...
GAAGGACGCGAATAACGAATCCGAATGTACATATTGCAACAAGCCTTTCTCGAACAAGTTTCAAGAAAGTCTGGGGAAGTATCTCACTGCCTGCAACCATATTTATTGCGTTGGGTGCTGTAATAAACTCCAAAAGTTTGGTAGCATCTCTTGTCCTTCCTGTAACAAAAAAACCAAACTTCCAGCCAAGGGTATTGATGCTCTGAAAACTTTGACTGCGAAAGAAATAAAACAACAAGGACCGGCACGAACCACTCGTTGTGAGGAATGTCAATTCAACAAGTCCAAATTCTATTGTGTTGAATGTAATATGGACATTTGTCAGATTTGTGATGAAAACATTGTCCATAAGGCGAAAATTTTTGCGCACCATCGCAGGGTAGACCCCGCAGAAAGAAAGGATATGATTGCTCTTAAGAAAAAGGAGGACGATGAATACCGCAGGGCAAGGCACGAAGAACGTCTCGCCATGGGAGATCAAGCAGAAGCCGAAGAAGACTCGGGCGATGAGGAGGGTCTGTACTGTACCGTTTGCATGACAAACGTGATTGATGAAAACGAGCATAGGGGCCACAAACTGGTTCCTTTGAGCCAACTTGCTGAAGTTTTGGCTGAGGCCAAAGCAAAGCAGAAAGCGGCAGATGACGCTGAAGCGGCCGAGAAAAAGAAACAAGAGGAACGTCTTATGCAAGTCTCTTCCGCTGCAGCTTCTAAGAAAGAGCGTGATCTTCAACGTGATCTGGAAGAAAAGAGGGCAAAAACTAGAGCCAACGATGCCAAGCTTGAAAAAATGAAAAGAGAGGCTGAGAACAGAAAGAATCAACTTTCCAATTATCAAGCTAAAATCGAAGCCGAAAAGGCCGCTCGAGATCGACAACGAGAAGAGTTTGAAGCTCGGCTTAAAGACAATTCGCTTTCCGAGGAAGCGCGTATTCAAGCACTCAAAGAATTTGAGCGCCAAGCTGAAGACAGTGCTCGTGCTTCCGAGGCTCGCAACGCGGCCTACGCGGCAAACCTTCGCCGCGCAGAGTTGGAAGCTGAGCGCAAGGCCCAAAATTTAATTGAAGCCCAGCGCAAATTTGCGCTGGAAGCGGAACGAAAGGAACAAAAGTTCAAAGAATATCAGGATAAAATGCGTCAGGAAGCTGAAATCCGCCAGCGTAAGCTTTTTGAGTACGAAGAAAAGCTCAAAGCTGCCAACGTTGGTGCAAGAGAGCGCGAAAAGCGCTTGGAAGAATTTAATATGAAGATGATGGCTTCAGTGGCAAACAAACAAAAACAACAGCTACAATTCGAGCAAAAATTGGAGCGTGCTCAACGCGAAGCCAAGAATAAGGAAATGAAACTTCGCCAACAGCAGCGCAGGAAAGAAGCGGACCTCCAAAATCGTCAAAAAGAACGCAACGATATCGACGCTAAGTTACTGGACGAGGCCAATAAGCGCAATGCTATGCTTGCCAAATATGATGCGCAACTGCAAGGCAAATGCTCTGATGAAAAACGCTTCCAACAATTGAAGGAGTATTCGAGAAAGCTTCGTCTACAAGCCCAAAAGCAGGAGAACGCAACCCTGGGTTACCAACGCAATGAAAAATTGGCTACTTTGGCCGCCGGTGCTCGTCAAGCCGCTCAAAAGAAACTTGTTGCCGATTTGGAGACTGAACTTGTGAAACGGGAAAGTACGTTAACTTAACTTGAAGCGAAGATGGACGAGAAGAAGTATTCCTTTGCTGATCGCGAAGCCTTGTTAGGATCGTTTGAGCGCCAATTTCGTCGCCAAGAGCTCTTGCGTGATCCGAAAACTAACCGCTTGACTAAAGCTATCGATTCCATCTCTCAACGAGCTGCTGGTCAGCTTTACTGCTTCAATTGCCAAGTTTGTTATTTTGCTGAGGACTCCACTCACACCAACCACAACAGCCTCAACCTCGGCTCAGTTCTCAATGCAAATTTCAAGGAGAGTCAATCAACTGCTTCTCAAGCAAACCTCTACCTTTCTGTATCGCGTGAAGTTAATGCACAGCTTTCATTTTTTGACATCGTGAAAGCTGACACTATTACACGGCTCGCAGCGCTTGATCAATATGAAAAAACCGCTGCGGAAACATTCATTACGCTTAGCCCTGCTGAAATAGCGGCAAAAGTTGCTGAATACATGAGAAGCCTTTCCCTGGCCACTTTTGTCAAGGATTCAGCAAACGAAACAGATCTCCAAGTCGCCCTTTTGCGTGATGTTCCTGCGGGCGACGAACGAAAGTATGCGCTAGAAATGGTTACAGTTCAATGCGACAAGAGCTCGAGGTTTTTGAAAAACAAATGACGAAAAAAATTGTTGAGTTGGCTACAACCACTCTCTCTGCACACGAGAAGCAAGTCAAACTTATTGAATTTGAACAAGAGGTCAGAGTGCAGGCAAAGGCTCGTTACATTGATCTCTTGGCTGAAAATGCAGAAACTCTGAGGCTGGAAGTATATGACAAGGGAGTTTACATGTGCACAAAAAATCGCACTCTGACAACTTTTCGTGAAGATCCCGCTCTTTTTGATGGTGGTACTGCCGTTACTCCTATTTCCTTCTTAAAGGCTGCCTCTGCGAACGAGGACCTCAGACTCCAAGAATACAAAGAAGCGCTTCTTGCTGAGGCTGCTAACCGTGCCGAGCAACGAGAGGCATATGAACGGCGCCTTCAAGAAGAACTGCACCAGCGCTCCTCAGAGCTTGAAATCACTAAATCTAACGCCCCCGCCGCTCTTCTTGGTGACAACGTCCGCCTACGTTCCACGGCGCTGGCCTTAGAATTCGACTATATAACTCTCGGCTACGCTAAAATGATGGATCAGAAAAAAAAATCTCAGGTTGAATCAAAGGTCCTCTCTGAAACGGCTCACCAAGAATTCAAGGAGTCGAAAGCAATGGTCGAGGCGGTGTTGACTATTCTCGAAAATAAAACCACATCCACGAACGTAGATGTGGACTTGTCTATTGAAAGTATGTTTCAATTAGAAAAACTCCTTCGTCTGAACGACGAGGAAAAGGAGTATCTCAAGACAATTTACGCTGACAAACTTGGTGATGCCAAAGTTTTGTGTAAGCAACATGACGAAGTCAATTTCATGTGCCTCGATTGCAAGGTATCAGTTCACGATGTGGAGAACTCCTGTCATGCAAGGCATACGACATGCACTGTGGCTGATTTCCATAAAAACGCCGAAATCCGGACTGCAAAGTCGAAACAATTTTTGGACGGATTGAAGCAATCGAATGCAATGAAACTTGATAAACTTAACGAGTACAGTGAACAAGTGAAGAAATCTAACGCCACTCCTGAGCAAATTGTGAAGGCTCTTGCGAACTACGATTCGAAATTTCGTGCTAATTTTATGGGTAAACGGTTGGAGCGGAGTGGGCGATTGAGGATGATGCAAGTCAAGTCTTGGTCTCCTCAAGAACAGGCCGCTTACTTCGAAAAATATCAGCAAGAGCTGCAAGCCGAAGGCAAATTGATTGAAACTAACTTAGCCAAGTTCCGCCGTGTTCTTGAAGTTCAGAATGTTGCTCCCGATGTGATAAATTCCAAATTGGACTCGCTTGAAGTAGCCATGTGTCTTTCGAACGAGGCCGTCCTGACGAGGGTAAATGATTATTTGGTCTATTTGCAAAAGCTTGGTTATTCAGTCCAAGGTCAAGACGCTCTCATGACTGCTTATTCGAACCGCTTGATTGCAAACGCCACCGAATTGAAAAATGAGATGCGTCAATTCACCTTGAAGGTATTAAGCGATCCGAAACTCACAGCTCAGCATCGCAAGATCAAATTAACCGCTTTTCTACGAAAATTAAAAATGCAACAACAAGTTTGTGAAAATCAAATCTTCCGATTCCAGCAGCGAATTGAGGACCATGCCGTGGGTGGCCTCATGAGTGAAACCGAAAAAGTCAGCAGAATTTGCCATCATTCCGTTTTTAAACAGCGTGAACGTAAAACTGCTCTGAAACAACTAGCCGAGCGGCAGAGAGAATTGGAAAGTTCGGAACCAGATCTTACGCTTGCCGCTCAACAGCTCAAATCCCTCGAGCACGACCTTCAAAAGGCAGAAACTGCGGCAATTGAACAAGAAATGCAGTCGCTGGCTTTAAGAATACGCCTGAAAAAGGAAATGCAGCTTCGCCAGGAACTTACTGCGGAACTCAAGGCTTCCCTCGGCAATAATTCAAAGGCGGAGGCATTGCTGAAAGAATTTTCAGAGAAATGCATGTTTGCTGGTCAAGAAAGAGAAGACAAGATCCAATCCTTCTTGTACGCGCAGGATGAAATGTTGGCTGACATGGACCATCAAGAAAAAGAGCATTTGGTCCGACTCTTTGCCGAACGTGGCCGCGCTAACTATGCAAAACTCGTTCGCAAGACCAGAGAATGTAAGCAATTAAACGAAGGGAAAATGGAACATCAAGAAATTGATGCTAAAATTAAAGACTTGATCTCTCATTTGCTCAGCGAATTTCAGGCAACTGAGGATAGGATTCGCGAAGAATTTGAAAACCGTCTTGTCATGGAAAAGGAAGAAAACGATGCTTTTCTTAAGTCGCGCATGACGACTCGGAATGAAATTTCTGTTGTTAAGTCCAAGTTTTGCAGATTAGTCAAGAAACAAAACAACTATTTGCAAGCGCCCTTACAGACGTTTGTTTGCTTGACGTGTAAAAATTCTTTCCCCAACGAAGCTTTGGCTGATCACAGCGACCATGTTACCCTGTCGGCAGAGATGGCGGCACAACTCTTGGGCAACAGACATCAATTTATTGCACGCAGCCTTGCCGAACAAGTTGAAAACAAAGTTCGAATATTTACTCGTCAATCGTGTGCTCAAGATGAGCTGCGAGCCGCGACCAGTAAGGCTCAGCTAGCTCGAGTTCAAGCTGAAGAGAGCGACAGTGACAAAGTAACCGCCACTATGCTCGAGTTTGAGCGCAAACTTCGAGACCAGTCCGCTGCGGCGATGCGCTCAACACAATCTAACTCGATTGAACAGAGCGCCATTGAAGATGGTTATGTTTCCTTCCAGTCAAGATTGTTTTCGATGGAGCGTGATGTACGATGGCAAATGCAGGACTCTTTTGCAGAGCTGGTGGCGAGCGTTCAAGCCAGAAATAGAACTGCTGATGTTCGTGACCGGGAAAAGAAAGCAGTCTTCAAACATCATGCTCAAGTTGTTGTTGATCGCCTCCGCGCATTAGGCGACACACGAAAGAGTTTGATGGAATCGGAGGCGTCTACTCCACAAATTACGAGCGCGTTGATTGGACATGCTGCTAAGATGTCTATCGATTTGGCTGGTGATGAGGAAGAGTTTGCTCGAACTATCAGGAGGATCGAGTCCAGTTTAAATCCTGACCAAGTTGGTCAGTTGAAGAGTGGACTTGAGCAGATTCTGCTCGCCGCTGGTAAAAACATGCAGCCTGTGTTGGAGTTTGCGCAGAGCTTTGATACTACACAGCAAGAGACTCTACGCGTTTCCGCTCAGCGCGTTTCTGACATGAAGACGCTGTTTGATTCCATGATGAATCGCGTGGAAGAGCAAATGAAAGCCTTTGAGGCTCAACTAATACAAACTAAAGCTCCAGCCGACGAGGTATGTTCAAAGGTTCGCGAACGTGAGGCAATTTTACGCATTAAGACACAACGCGATTTATTATTCACTGACGCCAAGGAAAAATTACTCGCTGTCAATGTGAGCGATGTGCCTGCCATTTACGCGGAGGCGCAAGCTTTAAGTCAGTCTGTTGGGTATTATAAGGAAGAGTTAACCACTATTGTGAAGGACTTGATTGCCCAGAAAGATGCCGTTCAACAATATCAAAGCCAGCTGGAGCTCAAAACCATGTCAGCGGACGCTTTTCGTGTTCCGGACTCTTTTAGTGCTGCATTTGAGAAACTCGCCGATCAGAATGCTTCCGCCTATTTGGCTTATAGTGCACACATTCAAAAGCAGGCGGACGCCAATAACGACGGAGTAATTTCTCAAGAAGAAGTTGACGATCGAATTATCAACCAATTTGATATCGAGGTGAAGATGAAAACGTTCTATGATGCTAAGTTGCTGGAGCCTACGAAAGCCAAGTTTTTACAGGCTATTGCTGCCGTGCGATTGGATGCGCAAAAGGACAAGCTCATCGAAGCCTTTTTACGTGAAGCTAAATTTGAAGATGCTCGCAGCGATGCGGCCATCGTCGCTTTCAACAATCAATTGCTTTCTAAGCTATTGCCACCGGATCAATTCGAAATCGAGGCAAAGGAATTTAAGGCTGAGACCATTCGTACTCGGGAAAAGAGCAAAACCGACTTGATGGTCAAAATTCTTGGAGATGCGCTCGAAGAGTTGCGACAGGTCAACTGCAGTAAGTCCTATGTCGCTTACTCAAAACAGCTGCGAGATAAGTACAATGTCAACCGCTTGCAAAAGATTCAAAAAGATGTGTATCGCCAGCACATGGCGAAAGGTCAACAAGAGGCAATGAAAATTGCTCAAGCCTACACCGCCCAGGCGAATGCAAAAGCGCAAGAGCTCGAAAACCAACTCGTGAACCTGACTGAGATTCTTGAACAGACATCGATGACCTTTGCTGAAAAGCAGGAGCGTATGATCAACACTGAAATTTTGTTGAGAAAAAAGCAGCTTGTAGATGCCACGCAGAATGTCTACAAATTCAAGACAGTTGTGGGTCCACCTAAAAAGGCCATGCTAGCAACCGAGGCGTCAACGCAAGCTCTCGAAAACATAGAATGGATGGAAAGTGTAGTGCCTTTGCTTTTTGTTCTTCCTGTGGCGGCCTCTGCAGCGAAGAAAAGTGAGCTCGATAAGTTAGTCGAACAATATGCTAAGGTTTCTGACGACTTTCGCGCTAAGGCGGCCGTTCCGCCGGCGACCAAGCTTGTGGGAATCGAACAACCTTATTCCAACACCATCATCCTGGAATCGTTAATTGTCAGGGAGTCCAAGAATTCTATCTCGAACGAGCAGGTTGCCGACATTTTGGTTAATCAGTTTTCTGTCTGTAATCCTTTGCAGACAGCGACAGTCTCTCAACTTCAATTAGATGCTGTGCGCGTTGCAAAGAGCAATGCTGAAGAGGAAGACGCTGCTAAATCTGCTGTAGATGAAGCATCCAGCGAATTTATTTCTTTGGTCGACGATGATGAGGATTTTTCCCTTGAGCTTTGCACTCTGGACGCGTCCGATGCTCCTGTATCTGCCCTTGAGGGTGTCAAAATCGATGAAGATGTAGAAAACGATTTGGGCGAAAATCTGAGCGAAGATTTGTCGTTAATTAATACTTTTGATATTAAAAACAAAGCCGAAATTGCCGACCAAATGGAAATAGTTCTTTCAGAACAAGCAGAAATGATTGAGATCCAATCACAAGTGGATGAGCAGCAAGCGGCTCTTGTTGAAAAAATCAAACAAGCGAAGCTTGGTGAAGAGGCGAATGATCAGTCGTCCAAGGACGAGCTCGAGGCCGCGCTTCTCCTGGAGATCGAGGAAGGTAGTGTCACGACTGTTGTTCCGGTCCAGCAAATGCAATTGGTAGATTGGGAATCTATGACAGGAAACCTGAGCTTTGATAGGCCGGAAAATGGCTCCGTCATGGTAACGGAGTGGGACTCTGCTGGCGAAGTTGTGGAAGCTTCTGAATTGGTGGAGGATTTTGAAGTTATTGCTGGCCCTGAGGGTTTCGAAGTTCTTTCGGAAGATATTGATATTGAGAGAGATTCTTGGTCAACCTTTCAGTCTAAGAAATTAACAGCTGCTAGCGCCAAACTTCGGACGTTGAACTTGCCAGTGGCCTTGGCCATCGATGTTATGGAAGGGCCTCAGGCTGAAAAAGCCGCTGCTTTGGTGGCTCACCTCAAGCTCAACCGTGCCAACATCAAAGGCTTTAAGAGCGCCGAAGTTGCCATATTGGGACAGCATTTCACTGGTATCACGATGTTTGTTGTGGAAAAAGATCCCACTTTAGTTGCAACTGCCTTTAACGAATCCAGAGAACATACTCATGCATATCAAGGGCTTAGAACCGGTGTATTGAGCCTGCCCGGTATGTCCAGCGCCTTGGCCCTGGCAGAAGCTGGTGAAGTGAAATCCTGTATTCTTGATGCCAACAAACTTGATTGCATTCTTGAAGTTTCAGGCCGTAAATTTCGCACCCGTATTCCCAAAATTCCTGGCACCGAGAGTGTTTTTGTTCTGGTGTCGAACTCCATGCAGCCGCCTGATGTTAGCAATAGCAGTAAATTATCTGACATCGTTTTTGAACCCCTCGGTGGGTCTCTGTCTGTCGAAGGC
>Ga0256325_1000146_pt1 | contig 8234 bp, 9 predicted proteins | sample LawtaT_16_FD_186095 | JGI IMG/M metagenome (GOLD analysis project Ga0256325, IMG submission 186095) | Metatranscriptome of freshwater microbial communities from St. Lawrence River, New York, United States - Law_Law_RepC_8d (Metagenome... | ecosystem: Environmental > Aquatic > Freshwater > River ...
GGGTGCTTTTCGGGAGAGCTTCCAATGAAATCCAAACGCCTTTTTCTGAAGTTGGCAGCGTTGCTGGCCTTGACCGTGTCAGGTCTGAGCGTGCAGGCCCAGGCCCCGATCAGCCTGCTCAATGTCTCTTACGACCCCACGCGTGAGCTCTATGTCGAGTTCAACCAGGCCTTTGCCCGGCACTGGAAAGCCCGCACCGGTCAAGACGTGAGCATCAAGCAGTCTCACGGCGGCTCGGGCAAGCAGGCCCGCTCGATCATCGATGGGCTGGACGCCGATGTGGCGACCTTGGCCCTGGCCGGTGACACCGATGCCTTGCACAGCCACGGCAACCTGATTCCCAAAAACTGGCAAAAACGCTTGCCCCACAACAGCACCCCTTACACCTCGACCATCGTGCTGGTGGTCCGGCAAGGCAACCCGAAAAACATCCAGGACTGGGACGACCTGGTGCGCCCGGATGTGAAAGTGATCACGCCCAACCCCAAAACTTCGGGTGGGGCACGCTGGAACTACCTGGCTGCCTGGGCGTTTGCCAAGCGCAAATACGGGGGTGATGACAAGGCGCAGGAGTTTGTGAAAAAGCTTTACCAAAACGTACCGGTGCTGGACACGGGCGCCAGGGGCTCTTCGGTGACCTTTGCCCAACGCCACCAGGGCGATGTCTTCCTGAGCTGGGAAAACGAAGCGTACTTGCTGGAAAAGGAGTTTGGCAACAAGGTGGATTTTGTCTACCCCTCGATCTCCATCCTGGCCGAACCCGCGGTGGCTTTGATCGACAAAAACGTGGATAAAAAAAAGGGACCCGGGCGGTGGCCCAGGCCTACCTGGAATACCTCTACACCGAAGAAGCGCAGGACCTGATTGGCAAGCACTTCTACCGCCCCCGATCGGCCAAGGCCCAGGCCAAGTACGCCAAACAGCTGCCCAAGCTCAACCTGTTCACCATCGATGAGGCCTTTGGCGGTTGGGACAAAGCCAGCCAGGTGCACTTTGTCGATAGCGGCAAGTTTGACCAGATCTATACACGCAAGTGAAAAGCTCTTTAGCTGCTTATCCGCATAAGCAAACAACAAATGATTCGTTTGAGATTTAAGGATCCGATCCCACAATCGCCTTCCTGGCTGGAAACCGGTCGGTCCCAGTGATCGACCCCCAGGCTCCCGCCCAAGTATTTCCCGAACGGCATCACCATGAAAAAGCTCACCCTCATCACCCTGGCCGCCACCCTGGCCTTGTCGGCCCTGTCGGCCAGCGCTCAAACCTTGCTCAACGCCTCGTACGACGTGGCGCGCGAGTTCTACAAGGACTACAACGCCGCTTTTGTGGCGCATTACAAGAAGACCACCGGCAAGGACATCAAGATCGACCAGGCCCATGGCGGCTCGAGCGCCCAGGCGCGTGCCGTCAACGACGGGCTGGACGCCGATGTGGTGACCATGAACACCACCACCGATGTGGACTTTCTGGCCGGCACCGGTGTGGTGGCCAAGGACTGGAGCCGGCGCTTTGCGCACAACGCCTCGCCCACCACCTCGACCATGCTGTTCCTCACCCGCAACGGCAACCCCAAAAACATCAAGGACTGGGACGACCTGGTCAAGCCGGGCATCCAGGTGATCGTGGTCAACCCCAAGACCGGCGGCAATGGCCGCATGGCCTATTTGGCGGCTTGGGGTTACGCCAAGAAAAAGGGCGCCAGTGATGCACAAGCCGCCGAGTTCGTGGGCAAGCTCTACAAAAACGTGCCGGTGCTGGCCAAGGGCGGGCGCGATGCGACCACCATCTTTTTGCAACGCAACATTGGCGATGTGCTGATCACCTTCGAGTCCGAAGTCATCTCGGTAGACCGCGAGTTTGGTGTGGGCAAGGTCGATGCGATTCACCCGTCCATCAGCATCGTGGCCGAGAACCCGGTGGCGGTGGTCGAGCGCACCGTGGCCAAGAAAGGCACGGGCGAGTTGGCCAAGGCCTATCTGGACTACCTGTACTCGGACGAAGCCCAGGAGATCGCCGCCAAGCATGCCCTGCGCCCGCGCAACCCCGCGATCCTGAAAAAGCACGCCGCCACTTTCAAGCCCCTGCAACTGTTCACCGTGAACGAGGTGTTTGGCTCCTTCGCGGAGGCCCAGCGCCTGCACTTCAACGACGGCGGTTTGTTCGACAAGATCTACACCGTCAAATAAGTTTTTCCCATGACCGCTTTGCCGATTGCGGCTTCCGCCCCCAGGCGGGCGCCCGCCAGAGTGTTGCCCGGGTTCAACCTGACCCTGGGTTTCACCCTCTTGTACCTGAGCCTGATCGTGCTGATTCCCTTGTCGGCGCTTTTCTTCAAGACCTTCACCCTCAGCGGGGACCAGTTCTGGGCAGCGGTGACCGGGCCACGTGTCATGGCCTCGTACCGCTTGACCTTTGGCGCTTCGCTGATCGCCGCGCTGGTCAATGTGGTGTTCGGCCTGCTGGTGGCCTGGGTGCTGGTGCGCTATGACTTTTTTGGCAAAAAAATTGTGGACGCTTTGGTGGACTTGCCCTTTGCGCTGCCCACGGCCGTGGCGGGCATCTCCCTCACGGCGCTGCTGGCGGGCAATGGCTGGGTCGGCCAATACCTCGAACCCCTGGGCATCCAGCTGGCCTTCAACCCCAATGGCGTGGTGATCGCGCTCATTTTCATTGGCTTGCCTTTTGTGGTGCGCACGGTGCAGCCGGTGCTCGAGGACGCCGAAAAAGAACTTGAAGAAGCGGCCACCTGCCTGGGCGCCACACGCTGGCAGACCTTCAGCCGCGTCATTTTCCCGACCATTGCGCCGGCACTGCTCACCGGCTTTGCCATGGCATTCGCCCGCGCGATTGGTGAATACGGCTCGGTCATTTTCATCGCGGGCAATATGCCCATGGTGTCCGAGATCACGCCGCTCATCATCATCGGCAAACTCGAACAATACGACTACGCGGGTGCCACCGCCGTGGCCCTGGTGATGCTGGTGGTGTCTTTCATCCTGCTGCTGGTCATCAACGGCCTGCAAACCTGGCAACGTCGCCGCTCGGGAGCCACATCATGAGCCAGGCCCTCTCTTCCACCAAAGTCCAGGCCGGCACCACCGAAGCCCGCTGGATTCGCCGCAGCCTGATTGGCCTGGCGCTGGTCTTCATGTTCCTGTTTCTGGTCTTGCCTCTGGCGGCCGTCTTCACCGAAGCCCTGCGCAAAGGCCTCGATGCGTATCTGCAAGCGCTCAAGGAACCGGACGCCTGGTCGGCCATTCGGCTCACGCTGGTCACCGCGGCCGTGGCCGTGCCTTTGAACCTGGTGTTTGGCGTGGCCGCCGCCTGGGCGATTGCCAAATACGAGTTCAAGGGCAAATCGTTGTTGACCACGCTGGTGGACTTGCCGTTTTCGGTCTCGCCCGTGGTGGCGGGCTTGGTGTACGTGCTGATGTTCGGGGCGCAAGGCTGGTTTGGCCCGTGGCTGCAAGCCAACGACATCAAGATCGTGTTCGCCGTGCCCGGCATCATTTTGGCCACGGTGTTTGTCACTTTCCCCTTCATTGCGCGCGAGCTGATTCCGCTCATGCAAGCCCAGGGCAACGACGAAGAGCAAGCGGCCATCGTGCTGGGCGCCACGGGCTGGCAAACCTTCTGGCGCGTGACGCTGCCCAACATCAAGTGGGGTTTGTTGTACGGCGTGATCCTGTGCAATGCCCGCGCCATGGGCGAGTTCGGTGCGGTGTCGGTGGTGTCCGGTCACATCCGCGGCCAGACCAACACCATGCCGCTGCATGTCGAGATCCTCTACAACGAATACCAGTCGGTGGCCGCCTTTGCGGTGGCCTCGCTGCTGGCCCTGCTGGCCCTGGTGACCCTGGCCATCAAGTCCTTCATCGAATGGCAGCATGAACAAGAACTCAAGGCTTCGGCCAACACACCCCCTGAACGCCCCCATCCACAGCACCCGTCATGACTTTGTAGGAGCCGCACCTGTGGGCGATCTTGAGTGGACCATGAAGGTCTGCATCGCCCACAGGGTGGGCTCCTACCGCAACAGCCATCCGTTACAGAACACAGGTTACGCACAACATGAGCATCGAAATCCGCAACGTTCACAAACAGTTTGGTGACTTCACGGCGCTGAACAAGGTCAGCCTGGACATCGAATCGGGCGAACTCGTCGCGTTGCTGGGGCCCTCGGGTTGCGGCAAGACCACGCTGCTGCGCATCATCGCGGGCCTGGAGACAGCCGACCAGGGCACCATCGCCTTCAGCGGCGAAGACACCACGCATGTGCATGTGCGCGAGCGCCAGGTGGGCTTTGTGTTCCAGCACTACGCGCTGTTTCGGCACATGACGGTGTTTGAAAACGTGGCTTTTGGCCTGCGCGTCAAACCCCGCAACCAACGCCCGAGCGAGTCTGAAATCAAACGCAAAGTGCACGAGCTGTTGGGCTTGGTGCAACTCGACTGGCTGGCCGAGCGTTACCCTTCGCAACTGTCCGGTGGACAGCGCCAGCGCATTGCGCTGGCGCGTGCGCTGGCGGTCGAACCCAAGGTGCTGCTGCTGGATGAACCCTTTGGGGCGCTGGACGCCAAGGTGCGCAAGGAACTGCGCCGCTGGCTGCGCCGTCTGCACGACGAACTCAATGTGACCAGCATCTTTGTCACGCACGACCAGGAAGAAGCCCTGGAAGTGGCCGACCGGGTGGTGTTGATGAACAAGGGCCATATCGAACAAATCGGCTCCCCCCAGCAGGTGTGGGACCAACCGGCCAGCCCCTTTGTGTATGGCTTCTTGGGCGATGTGAACCTGTTCCACGGGCGCGCCCACGAGGGCGAAATGCTGATCGGGGCCGACCAGCATGCCATCCGCCTGGAGAGTCCGGAGCACGGGCAGGTGCAGGATGCCAAGGCCTTTGCCTATGTGCGCCCGCACGATCTGGATGTGACCCGCTTCACGCCGGGCACGGCGCACAGCGGCATCGTGGCCCGACTCAGCCGCGCCATCGTGGTGGGGCCGGTCGCAAGGCTGGAGCTGGACCCGGTGGAGCCCGGCCTGTTTGGCAAGGACGCGGTGATCGAAGCACAGTTGTCGGCCGCACAGTACCGCCAACAGGACTTCAGGGAAGGCGAAACCCTGGTGCTGACGCCACGCAAGGCGAGGGTGTTTGTGGAAGGCTGACAGGCGATTCGGGTAAGCTTTGCAGACCTGTCAAAAAGGAACTGTCATGAGCGACCCTTCTGCCTTCGGGTTTGGCCAATTTGTGCCGGGTTTTGATTTCCTGCAAAACCTGTCCAAAACCGCATCGGAAACCCAGCCCGGGGCGGCGGCAGGCATGCCGGGCATGGGCAGCTGGGTGGCGCCCACGCTCAGCATTGAGGACATCGACAAGCGCATCCAGGAGCTGAAGTCGGTGCTGTTCTGGCTGGAACAGAACACCACCGCGCTCAAAGCCACCATCCAGGCGATGGAGGTGCAAAAGATGACCCTGACCACCCTGCAGAGCATGAACGTGAGCATGGCCGATCTGGCCAAGGCCTTCACGGCCAAGCCCCCCACGCCAACGCCAGCACCCGCCACGGCGGCAGAAACCCCCTCCGAAAGGCCACGTTCTTCGCTGTTCACGCCCAAACCTGCCCACGAAAAAGCCGCGCCCGAGCCCCAGGCCCCTGGCGCCAGCCCCGAGGAAGCGGACGCCCGCCCCACTGCCGCCAGCGCCCAGCCTGCCATCGACCCGATGCAGTGGTGGGGCGCCCTGACACAACAGTTCCAGGGCATTGCCGCTGCGGCCCTGAAAGACGTGGCGGGCGAAGCCATGAAGGCCGGCATGACCGCCAAAAACGCCACCACCGGGCGGGCAGCGTCCGCCGACTCCTCCGCCAAAGCGGCTGGGGCACGGCAACGGGCCAAAGCCGCCAACAAACCCACCACCCGGACGGCTGCCACTCAGGGGCAAGCGCCCAAACCCCAAAAAACCACGACGGCCAAAGCCGCCCCTGGCACGCGCTCCTCGGCCCGGAAATAGTTGGCCCATGAAATTGTTCCCCTGTGGCCACGCCACCCACCCCCAATGGCGCATGGCCGCTGCGCTGGTGCTGGCGCAGCTGCAGGCCCAGATGGCTTTGCCCGACTACGCCAAGCAAGCCCGACTGGGGTTGCTCTACATCACCGACCACTATGCGCCCGAGGCGCAAGCGCTGCTCGATCACCTGCGCCAGTCCTTGCCCGGCGTGACCGATTGGGCGGGCACCGTGGGCATCGGTGTGGCGGTGAACAATGCCGAATATTTTGACGAGCCCGCCATGGCGCTCATGCTGTGCGATCTGACGCCGGAGCAATACCGGGTGTTTTCCGGGGTCTCGCCGCTGCCCGCGGACTGGGCCGATGCGGCACTGGTGCACGCCGACCCGCACACGCCCGACCTGGCCGAGCTGATGGACGAAATGGCCGCCCGGACCCGACAAGGCTATTTGTTTGGCGGCCTCAGCGCCAGCCGGACCCGCAGCGTTCAGTTTGCCGTGCGGGCCGAAGATGCGGGCGGTCCCGAGGTGCATGGCGGCGTGATCGAAGGGGGCCTGAGCGGGGTCGCTTTCTCACCCGGGGTGGGCTTGGTGTCGCGGGTCACCCAAGGCTGTCAGCCCATTTCGCCCGAGCGCGAAATCACCCGGGCCGAGGGCCATGTGGTGTTGGCGCTGGCGGACGAACCCGCGCTCGATGTGATGCTGTCCGATCTGGGCATCCGTCTGAGCGAGCCGCAAAAAGCCATTGCGGTTGTGCGCGCCACCTTGGTGGGGCTGAGCTCGGCAGGGCAATCGGGTGTCGGGCGCACCGGCAACTTGGGCAACGATGTGCGTGTGCGCCACATCATCGGGCTGGATCCGATGCGCCTGGGCGTGGCGATTGCCGAACACCTGCAGGTCGGCATGCGCCTGACGTTTTGCCGCCGAGATGCACAAGCTGCCCGGGCCGACCTGGTGCGTGTGTGCGCCGAAATCCGTGAGGAGCTGGAGCCCGAGATGTTGTCGATCGAGGCGATCAACGCCTTGAGCGATGACCCACTGCCCACCACGCCCACGGCGGGTCGGCGCATTGCCGGGGCGGTGTATGTCAGCTGCACCGGCCGCGGTGGGCCGCACTTTGGGGGGCCGAGCGCCGAATTGCAGATCGTGCGCCACGCCTTGGGCGATGTGCCCTTGGTCGGATTTTTCGCGGCTGGCGAAATTGCCCGCAACCAGCTGTACGGCTACACCGGGGTGCTGACGGTCTTCACCACGCCCTGACACGACGGCAGCTGGCCGTCGGTCTTTGACCATCTGCGGCGGCTGGCCGTCAGGTCTGCGGCCACTTGCGCCGGCCGACTTCGCGGATCATGTGTTTTTTGAAGGCCTGCGCCAGTGGGGATAACTTTTTGCTGGCCGGGTGCACGATGTGCCAGGCCGATGACACCGGAAAGCCTTCGATGTCCATGACGCTCACCCCGTTTTCCTTCTTGTGCCCATGCAGGGCATGGCGGGACACCACGCCCAAGCCCAGACCTCCGGCCACCGATTCCTTGACGGCTTCGTTGCTGCCCAGCTCCAAGCGGATATCGGGGCGGAACTTCATCTTGCGGAAGAACTGATCGGCCGCCATGCGCGTGCCAGAGCCTTTTTCCCGAACAATGAAGCGGCGCTGGGCCAACTCGTGCAAGGGCACCTGCGTGCGTTTGGCCAAAGGGTCGGCGTTGGCTGCAATCAACACAATCGGGTTGGGCATGAAGGCCTCGTCCCCCAGGTCCATGTCCTTGGGCGGCATGGACATGATGTACAAGTCGTCCAGGTTCTCGCGCAAGCGGTGCACCACGCCATCGCGGTTCAGGATCTCCAGGGACACATCGATGGCGGGATGCTTGGTGCAGAAGCTGCCAATCAGGTGCGGCATGAAGTACTTGGCGGTGCTGACCACCGCCACGCGCAGCTTGCCACGCGAGAGGCCTTTGGCCGCGTCGACGTTTTGCTCAAACGCGTCCCAGCTCTGGGCCACGGCACGCGCAGTGACCGCCAGCTCCTTGCCCACATCGGTCAGGTAGATCTTTTTGCCGACCACCTCGTACAAGGGCAGGCCCACCGACAAGCCCATGTCCTTGAGCTGCATCGAAGCCGTCGGCTGGGTCACATGCATCACTTTGGCCGCCGCACTGACGCTGCCGGTTTCCGCCAGAGCCAAAAACAAGCGCAGTTGTCGAAAAGTGACATTCATAGATATTTACC
>Ga0256325_1000148_pt1 | contig 8222 bp, 9 predicted proteins | sample LawtaT_16_FD_186095 | JGI IMG/M metagenome (GOLD analysis project Ga0256325, IMG submission 186095) | Metatranscriptome of freshwater microbial communities from St. Lawrence River, New York, United States - Law_Law_RepC_8d (Metagenome... | ecosystem: Environmental > Aquatic > Freshwater > River ...
CCTTTTTCATGTTGAACAACTCTTCCCCCTACTTAGCAGCGACGTCCAATGATTTGGCCGCGGCATCCACTGCAGGCGATCCAACCGATGGCGGTGCCAGCGAAGGACGCTGGGCTGCCAGCTCGGGATAGTCCTTCAGCATGCTGACGCCATAGAGCGGTTTGTAGGCACCTTGGTGGCAGGTCTGGCAATTGGACTTCGCGACATCGCCAGTCGGGCCTAACCGGTGCGGTGGGAACACGTTGGAGATGGGCTCCATGTACTGGTTGTTCAGGTCACGCACCATGCGTATGCCGTGCCACGCCGTTACACGCTGCGGTGGGCTGGTCTCCCAAGTCGACATCGAGCGGGTGTTGTGGCAATAAGTGCAATTCACGCCCAGCGCCGTCGACATGTGGGTCATCAGGCTGAACGTCCACTCCGTCTGCTTGATAGTCTGCTTATTCCCGGTCGGCAAGGCCGTGTCGCCGTTGACCCGGATTTCTTCTGATCCCAGCAGGAACGGTGTGAAAGGGTCCACAGGCAAGGACGATCCGTTGGCCACCGTAGAGACGGTGTTCTGCCCTGCCCTGTACCCCAACAGACCCACAGTAGGCTGATCAGTCGGACCCTTGAACCAGACATTGGCGGGAACGTTATTGCCGCGGTGACAGGTGTAGCAGGTCACTCCGGTCGCCGCCACATGGCTCTTGTAATCGGAGTTGATCTTGCGAGTCATCTGCAGCATCTTGCGCGCGACAACCTTGGTGTACTTATCGTCGAGCGCGAAGTTCTCCGCGTTGTGGCAATAGGTACAGCCCTGCTCAGGAGACACCCAAGCCGTCATCGAAACCATGAGCCTAGAGAACTCACCCACGCTCAGGTCATTGAGCACCTGCACGTTCTGGTACACCAACGCTGCTGCCGGGCCACCAGGCGTTGCCGGTGCGGTTGCCGGTGGCACTTGATTCAAGGGTGCCTGCGCCTCAAGTGTGCGCGGGTTGTAGATTTCTGCCATGGCCGTACCGCGGTAGCCATGCTGAACCACTTCGATAGGCGGCCGTTCGCAACCGGCCAGCAGTGCCGCTGCCGACAGCAAGAGCAAGCGCAATGTCATCGTGAAATTCCTGTTCATGGAGTGACTCCCTGCAGCGTTGCGGGATCGATCACCGGAGCCCAGACCGCCGGGTACATTGGTGCTACACCGTGTTTCACCGCCCACAGATACCAGTTGTCGACCACAGTGCCGGTCAACAGGATTCCGATGCCCCCAGTGATTGGGGTCAGCACCGCAAACCACCAAGCCCAACGGTGAATCGACTCCATGGTGGCGTTGAAACCCATGGTCCACCGCCAGAACAGCGCCGCACGTTCCGAGGCTGTGCCTCGGTCGGTGATCTGCTCGATCTCGCGCTCGCCTCCGAATCGACTGACAGCGAGGATAGTTGCGCCGTGCATCGCAAAAAGTAGTGCCGAGCCATACAGGAAGGCGATCGACAGCATGTGGAACGGGTTGTAGAAAAGATTACCGTAGCGGATGGAGAAAGCTGCGGTCCAGTCGAGGTGCGGGAAGATGCCAAACGGCACCGCTTCGCCCCAGTTGCCCATCAACACAGGTCGGAACAGGCCGAGTACCAGGAATAACCAGATCGGGGCCAAGAATGCCCAGGCCACGTGCGTTCCCATGCCCAGTTCGCGAGCGCGCCGGTAGGTACGCATCCACCACAGCAGGATCGAGACGGTCAGGAACAGACCAGCGATTTGCCACCAGCCTCCCTGATTCAACGGGGCGAGCCCCAATCCGTGGCTGGGAGCCGGCGGTTCGAGCGCAAGCCAGAACAACTGGCGAACGAACTGGATAGGATCCCAGTTCACTGACGCCAGCATGTTGAAGCCCATGATGTTGAATGCGAGCGTGCCGAAGAAGATCGATGCCACGCCAAGGGCGCCTAGGTAGATCGGGCCGATCTGGGCATTGCCGAATCGCCCGATGAGGTGGACTAAGAAAGGCTCTCCATCTCGAGTGCTTTCCGTCTTGTGCTCGATGCCGTGGTGGACAGGACCAACCGCTTGCACCGCAGTGAAGATGTTCTGGTATTCAGCCATTTGGTGTCTCCTGGTGCGTGCGAATCAATGCCAGATGGGGAGGTTGAGCCACCACCCCCACCATTCGGGCCATCCCCGGGTCCAGAACGGGCCGCTGATCACGATGCAGACTGCGCTCCAGAACACAGCCGCGAGGGCCAGGAACAAACCGAGACGATGGATGCCCAGAGTACCGATGGAGTAACCGATGGTGTCGCGGAAGAAGGTGTCTTCGTGTTCGGGCGCCCTGACGGTTTCGCCAGGCGCGGGATTGGTCGCCGACAGCACCAGTGCGCCATGAAGCGACAAGGCCAGACACGTTGTAAAGAAGAAGGTGATCGCCAGCATATGTGCCGGGTTGTAATGGAAGTGAAGGTATTGGTACCCTGTGTTCGATACCCAATCCAGATGGCTCAGAATCCCGTAAGGAAAGCCATGACCCCAGGCGCCCATCAACACCGGTCGAATGATCACCAGTGTGACGTAGGCGAATATTGCGAAGGAGAACGCGAAAGGCACATGAAGGCCCATACCGAGCTTTCGGCAGATCTCAACTTCTCGCAGCGCCCACGATACAAAGGCACCTGTGGCGCAGATGGTAATGATCTGCCAAAGCCCCCCCTCGCGCAAAGGCGCGAAGCCCAGGCCGTATTTCAGATCGGGCGGCGCAATGTTGATTTGCCATACATTCCAGGTATCACCGAGTGCGGCGCCCCAGAGTATCAACGCGGTACCCAACGCTGTAAAAAATACAGTGGTAATACCGAAAAAACCCACATAGAAGGGCCCCACCCAGAAGTCGAACAGATCCCCTCCGACAAGGGTCCCCCCGCGTATGCGGTATTTTCTTTCAAAACTGAGCGTGGCCATATAACGACTCCTAAGCGCCCTCGGCAATACGACGTTGCCACAGGCGAATATCTGTTTGGAAAACGAGGCCGGGCTCGCGCCCGTGCCTCGTCCACCTCGGGCTCAAGCCCGACGCTGTCACTTCGCTACGGGTGAAGTAACGCCTGCAGGCATTGAAGCAGTCTGCGTTACCTTGGCTCGTGCGTTTACGCCATCGAGCCAGTTGAAGGTCGACGTGCTCAGCAGCACCAGATGAATCATCGCTGCCAATCCGAACAAGAAGATACCTTGCACAACCATCGCACGAAGCGGGTCGTACAAACGCCAAATTCTCCACATGGTCAAACTCCTAAAGTAAATGCGACATAAAGGTGTATACCGCACCTTTAACACCGCCAATCAATGATTTCTCTGCCTCTGCACCCGGTAACCAGGAACGCCACTGCCATGTCATCGCTTGCGCGCACAGGGCAACCACCAACAACAAGCAAAAGCTCACCGCAAAGATGCCGAGATACGCTTTTGAGTCGTTCTTCAATATCTGCTGCAAAGAGAGGTTCGTTGTATCAGCCATAGCATTCCCCTTCCGGGATTCAAATCAGAGCCAAGGACGCCAAGCCCAAACCAAGAAATGCGCTACTACTGCAACTGCAGCAAAAGCGATCGTGCCCTGCACCCAGAATCTGTGAAATTCCTGTGCCTCTTCATCGGACAGGCCTGATATAGAGCCTTTTCTTTCAGCCATAGGATTTACTCCTTAAGGACGGCCAGTTGGCCGGTATCGCGCAGAGCCCGCGCGATCGAGGCAGCCGCGGCACTGCGCCGCGACATTCGGTGTGTTCAGCGCCAGGCCGAACGAATTCATCAACAGCGCGGTAGCGCTGGGCGTCATGCTGGCTCTCCTTGCCGCATGGCGTCACGCGACGTCGCCACTCGGGCGGCTGTGACTCGGTCTTCGCCAGCTCGACGTGCATCTCGTTCCGCACGGTCGCGCAGTCGTTTTGCAGCTGAGATTTGCACCAGAACCGGCTCGGTCTGCACGATTTCATCGAGCAATTCCTGAGCGTCCTCGTCCCACGGGCTTGGTGGCTGTCCGTCGATGCGCGCCGGTGTTGGGTCGACGCGGTCAAGGTCAGTCCCGAGAGGCAGGATGTGGAACAACGCGTCGAACAGCGCGTTGCAGAATTCCTGCACGATGTAGGTCGCGCCGGAGTAGCCCATGAACGGCGTGCCAGTGTGGCGGCGGATGATGGGCAGAGGAAACGAGGCGGGAATGAAGCTGGCCTTCATCATCGAGCCACCACCGCATTCAGCAAGGTAGATGCGTTCGTTGTAGCTGCCGTACATCACCAGTGGCGTCTTGTCTTTCACCAACTGGCGAACTTCTTCGTTGTTCGTCTTGGCCCCAGGCAAGCGCGACACCGCGAACTGGCAGGGCAAGCCCATCTCGTCTTCGAGGAAGTGCCGAATGCCACGGGTGTAGGTGTCGTTGGCTACCACCGCAAAACTGGCTGTGCCGAAGAAGTCCTGCGTCACTGAGCGCCAGAGATCCCAGATCGGCTTGATCGTGGTGTGCTTTTCGCGTTCGATGAACGGCTCTGGGTCCAGGCCCAGCAACTCGCCAAGCTTGCGCAGAAACTTGGTCGTGCTGTGCAGGCCGATCGGCGCCTGCAAATACGGGCGATCCAGCGCTTCGCACAGCATGCGGCCGAACTCGCGGTACATGCAGATGTTGACGTCGGCCTCAACCAACCTCGACACATCGGCCAGGTGACTGCCGAGCGGGAAGGTCATGTTCACTTCGGCGCCGATGCCCTGCACCAGGCGGCGAATCTCTGCCAGATCACTGGGGCAATTGAACGTCCCGTAGCACGGACCAATGATGTTGACGCGCGGCTTCTCACCGGCCGGCCGTTCAGCGAAGGGTTTACGTGCCGGCACCTTCTTCATGCCGTACTCGCTCCAAAGCCAGAACATCGCGCGATTCGCGCATTGCCACTGGTCTTCGTCGATCGTGCGTGGCAAGAAACGCTGGATGTTTGTGCCTGACGGCGTGACCCCACCACCGATCATTTCGGCGATCGAACCGGTCACCACCACCGAAGGCAGATCAGGGTCCAGCGCGGCATGCGCGCGACGCATCGAGCCTTCAGTGCCCTCTCGGCCGAGCTGTTCTTCAGCAAGTCCGGTCACGACGATCGGCAACTCATGCGGTGGCAGTGCATCGGTGTAGTGAAGCACCGAGGTGACCGGCAGGTTCTCACAGCCGACAGGGCCATCGATGACCACCTGCAGTCCCTTGATGGCCGTGAAGACATACACGGCACCCCAATAGCCACCTGCGCGATCGTGATCAAGCACCAGCATCAGATCATCTCCTCGGCCTTGCGCTTCTTGGCCATCTTTTCAGCCTGACGGCGTTGGTCAGCCTTGAATTCGGGGCGATCCTTCGGCACACCATTCGCCGGTTCCCACACGCCAGAGGAATGGCCCTCACCAACCGAGCCAAAGAACTCCTTCATCTCGTCGAAGCGGGCCTTGTTGCCGATGGCAGCGTTGATCACGGTGGCTAGCGAACCGGCACCGGCAGGGCCCATCAGCGGACGCGCCGAAATCAAGTTGGTGAAATAGAGCGCCGGGGTGCTTTTCGCCTTGGCGTACTGCACGACCGGCGTGGTGCCTATAGCGAGATCGGGCTGGTACTCAGCGATCGCGGCCAGGTCCTGCTCCAGCGACGCGCGGAACTGGACTTGCACGCCTTTGGATTCCAGCCATTGCAGGTCGGCTTCGTTCCAGGCGGTGCGTGGGCAGGCACTGCCGACATAGCGCAGGTCGGCGCCACTTTCGACCAGCAGGCGGCCCACCAGCAACTCGGAGCCTTCGTAGCCGCTGAGAGTGATGCGCCCCTTGATCGGCATCTTGGAGAGCGCTCCGCGAATCGCCGGCAGCATGCGGTTCTTCGCAGCGTCGATCTTTTCCTGAGGTGTGTTGGTGGCCTGCCCGATGGCTTGCAACCATGCTTCGGTGCCGTCGTATCCGACAGGCGCCGAACCGACAATTGGCCGCCCCGCCGCTTCGAACTCGCGGATGCTGGCGGTGTAGAAAGGGTGAAGTGCGGCAACCGCGGTGCAATCGAGCGCTGCGTACAGCTCACGCCATTCGCGGGTCGGCACCACCGGGCCGGCCGCAAGGCCCATGGGCTCCAGCATCATGCCGATGATCACCGGGTCGGCCGGGAACACCTCGCCGAGCAGCGCGATCGTGGGTTTGTCAGAACGACCTGTACGTGGTGCCTGTACCGGCCCCGCCAGCACTTCGCTGCGCGCGTATTTCAGCATCGCACCGGCCAGCACATCCTTGGCTTCGGCATGCGTAGGGACGCCAAATCCCGGCACGTCGATGCCGATGATGCGCACGCCATTGATGTCCTTGGGCAGGATCTGCAGCGGCACGCCGCTGGCTGTCGGCACGCACAGGTTGATGATGACGATCGCGTCGTACTTCGCTGGATCGGCTTCCTTGTGGACAGCCTCGCGAATGTCCTCGAACAGCTTGCCAGTGACCAGCGACTCGGAGTTGAACGGCACATAGCCGACGCTTCGCTTCGCACCGTAAAAATGCGAAGTGAACGTCAGGCCATACACGCAGCAGGCAGAGCCCGACAAGATGGTGGCGGTGCGACGCATCCGCAAACCCACCCGCAACGATCCGAAGGCTGGGCACATGCTCTGCGGCTGGTCGTGCGGCCCGGCTTTGGGATCTTTCGGATAGTCCTTCGCGTACTGATCAAGCACCTCTGATTTGCCTGCCGACTTCGCAGCGGCGAGCAACTGTTCGCCACCGGCGTGGCAGCCCATGCCGTCTCCGTCGAGCGTCGTCGAGGGCACGCCTGGGGCCGTAGGCGAAGCCGGCATGGCTGGCTGTGCCGCTGCGATGATGGGGATGGTTTTGGACATGGTGCGCGGCCGCTCAGACTTCGTCGTAGACGACTTCGAGCGTTTCTTTCTTGCTCTCGGTCTTGCCGCACATATCGAATTGCGTCGCGGGCTCCAGCACCACATCACGACCGACCGAGGAAGCCGAGAACAAGCCAAGCAACTCGTCCTGAGACATCGGTTTAGGACGCATCGGCAATGACGTGCCGACGTTTTCTGCGAGTTCAGCGAACATCGGACCCCATTCGGAGCCTGGTCTGCCGATAATTTCGTAGCTGGCGCTCTTGCGGCGGATGTCGTCATTCGCTGGGATCGTCGACAGGACCGGAATGCCGACATGCTCGGCAAAGGCCTTCGCCTCGCCAGTGCCGTCGTCGCGGTTGATCACCATTCCGGCCACGCCGACGTTGCCGCCGAGTTTCCGGAAGTACTCGACTGCGCTGCAGACGTTGTTGGCAACGTACAGACTTTGCAGATCGTTGCTGGCAACCACAATAACTTTCTGGCACATGTCGCGGGCGATCGGCAGGCCGAAGCCACCACACACCACGTCACCCAGGAAGTCGAGCAGCACGTAGTCGAATCCCCACTCATGGAAGCCGAGCTTTTCGAGCAGTTCGAAGCCGTGGATGATCCCGCGTCCACCGCAACCGCGGCCGACCTCAGGGCCGCCAAGTTCCATCGCGTAGACGCCATCTCGCTTAAAGCAGACGTCGCCGATCGCAACCGCCTCGCCGGCCAACTTCTTCTTGGAACTCGTTTCGATGATGGTCGGGCAGGCGCGGCCACCGAACAGCAGGCTGGTGGTGTCGCTCTTCGGGTCGCAACCGATCAGCAGCACCTTCTTGCCCTGCTGCGCCATCATGTAACTGAGGTTAGCCAGCGTGAAGCTCTTGCCGATCCCGCCTTTGCCGTAGATCGCGATGATCTGCGTTTCTTTCGTCACTGGGCTGGTGGACACGGGCGCAGGCTCGACTGCCGCTTCGTTCCGCAGGTCTTTCATCATGATGGTCACCGGCGCCACCTTGGCGGAACCCAGCGTCGATTCAGTGGTACTCATTGGCAAGATCTCCAGTCCAAAATCATCTTCAAACACGTCGGATCACCAAACGCTGTGCGGTAGGCGGAATCGGCCTGCGTGGCGTCTGAGCGGTGTGTGATCAGGCCGTCCAGCGACAAACGTCCCGACTCAGCCAGATCCTTGACTGCGACCAAATCGCTGGGCAGCCATTGCGCAGCGATGCGGATACGCGCTTCACGCATGAAGGCTGGCGGGAAGACAAACGACAACGGCTCGTCGTAGAAGCCGGCCAGAACCACTTCGCCACCAGGTGCCAAGCGCGAAATCAACGTGTCGAGCAATGAAGAATCGCC
>Ga0256325_1000161_pt1 | contig 7984 bp, 7 predicted proteins | sample LawtaT_16_FD_186095 | JGI IMG/M metagenome (GOLD analysis project Ga0256325, IMG submission 186095) | Metatranscriptome of freshwater microbial communities from St. Lawrence River, New York, United States - Law_Law_RepC_8d (Metagenome... | ecosystem: Environmental > Aquatic > Freshwater > River ...
ATGGGGTTCCCGACCATGCACGCCTACCGCACACATACCTGCGGCGCGCTCCGCGCCACCGATGCCGGCAGCACCGCGCGCCTTTCGGGCTGGGTGCACAGCAAGCGCGACCATGGCGGGCTGCTGTTCGTCGATCTGCGCGACCACTACGGGATCACCCAGATCATGTTCGCCGCCGGCTCCGCGCCGTTCGAGACCATCGACAAGCTGCGGCCGGAAAGCGTGATCACCGTGACCGGCAGCGTGGTGGTGCGCCAGGACGGCACGGTGAACCCCCGCCTGCCCACCGGCGAGATCGAGCTGCGCGCCGCGACGCTGGCGGTGCAATCCGCCGCCGAGGTGCTGCCGCTGCAGGTGGCCGGGGAGGAGAAATACCCCGACGAGCTGCGCCTGAAATACCGCTTCATCGACCTGCGGCGCGAGAAGATGCACCGCAACATCATGCTGCGGGCGGGCGTGATCGCCAGCATCCGCCGCCGTATGATCGAATCGGGCTTCACCGAGTTCCAGACGCCGATCCTGACCGCCAGCAGCCCCGAGGGCGCGCGCGACTTCCTGGTGCCGGCCCGCAACCACCCCGGCAAGTTCTACGCCCTGCCGCAGGCGCCGCAGCAGTTCAAGCAGCTGGCCATGGTGGCCGGCTTCGACCGCTACTTCCAGATCGCCCCCTGCTTCCGCGACGAGGCCAGCCGGGCCGACCGCTCGCCCGGCGAGTTCTACCAGCTCGATTTCGAGATGAGCTACGTGACGCAGGAAGACGTGTTCAACACGATCGAGCCCGTGATCGCCGGGGTGTTCGAGGAATTCGCGAACGGCCGCGCCGTGACCAAGCCGCCCTTCGTGCGCATCCCGTACGACACCTCGATGCTGAAATACGGCTCCGACAAGCCGGACCTGCGCAACCCGATCGAGATCACCGACGTGACGGAGCACTTCGCCGGCTCCGGCTTCGGGCTGTTCGCCAAGATCGCGGCCAGCGGCGGCATCATCCGCGCCGTGCCCGCCCCCGGCACCGCCAGCAACCCGCGCAGCTTCTTCGACAAGCTGAACGAGTGGGCGCGCAGCGAAGGCCAGGGCGGCCTGGGCTACATCCAGTACGAAGCCGACGGCCCCAAGGGCCCGATCGCCCGCAACCTGGAAGCCGACCGTGCGGAGGCCATCCGCGTCGCCGCCGGTGCCAAGCCCGGCGACAGCATCTTCTTCGTGGCCGGCAAAAAAGACGAGGCACCGAAGTTCTCCGGCCTGGTGCGCACCAAGCTGGGCAACGAGCTCGGCCTGATCTCCCAGGGCGAGTTCCGCTTCTGCTGGATCACCGATTTCCCGATGTACGAGCTGAACGAGGAAACCAAGCAGATCGACTTCAGCCACAACCCGTTCAGCATGCCGCAGGGCGAGATGGAGGCGCTGCTGACGCAGGACCCGCTGACCATCAAGGCCTACCAGTACGACATCGTGTGCAACGGCATCGAGCTTTCGTCCGGCGCCATCCGCAACCACCGGCCCGACATCATGGTGAAGGCGTTCGAAATTGCCGGCTACACCCAGGCCGACGTGGAAGCCCGCTTCGGCGGCATGCTGAACGCGTTTCGGTATGGGGCGCCCCCGCATGGCGGCTCCGCCCCAGGCATCGACCGCATCGTGATGCTGCTGGCCGATGAGCCGAATATCCGCGAGGTGATCCTGTTCCCGCTGAACCAGCAGGGCGAAGACCTGATGATGGGGGCGCCCGCCGAGGTGCCGCCGGCGCGGTTGAAGGAGCTTTCGTTGGCGCTGGCTTTGCCGCCGAAGGTCAAGAAAGACTAAGCGGTTCTTTTTTGAAAAAAAGAACCAAAAAAACTTTTATTCGCTTGTGCCCGCGCCAGTTACCCGGCACGGGCACAAGCGAATGAAGTCTTTTTTGCTTCTTTTTTCTTCAGAAAAAAGAAGACTCTTCCTTAGGCTCGCTTCACATTCCAGAACAACGGCCCGGTGGCTTCCAGCTTGCCGGTGAGGCTCTTGCGCCACGCCGTTGGGATCTGGAACTGGCCCAGCGTGACCGTGGGCACCTGGGTGTAGTTCTCCACCTGGATCTCATTGGCGATGCGCAGGCGCCCGGTCTCGTCTGGCGCGTCGAGCCAGGCCTGGGTGAGTTCCTCCACCTTGCGGTTGTCGTACCAGCCGAACCAGCCGGCCGCGCCGAGCCCGCGATAGGGCGGGGTGATGATCGGGTTCAGGATGAAGGCGCCGGTGAACCAGGTGTGGAAGATGCTCCAGCCACCCTTGTCCGGCGTTTCCTTGCTGCTGCGGCGCTGCACCACGGTGCCCCAGTCGGTTGCGGCCAGTTCCACGTTCAGGCCGATCTTCTTCAGCATGTCGAAGGTGATGTCGCCCAGCGGCCCGATGGTGTGGAAGTCGGTCGGGTTGATGATGACCACCTTCTCGCCCTTGTAGCCGGCCTCCTGGATCATCCGCCTGGCCAGCTCGATGTTCCCGGACTGGACGTTGGGGAGGTTGACCTGGTTACCGTAGGTGGTGCCGCACGGGAACTGGGACCGGCAGACCTGCCAGGACGAACGGTCTGCCCCGTTGATCGCCTGCATGTAGTCTTCCTGGTTCACGGCAACCTGCACGGCACGGCGGATGCGCGCATCGTTGAACGGCGCGTTCAGGTGGTTGAAGCGCATGCCGCCGATATAGCCCATAGGGTTCGAGGGCCCGAACTGGATGGCGTTGTTGCGGCGGAGCATAGGGGCCAGGTCGGCCTGCACCTGCTCGTACCAATCCACCTCGCCCGATTGCAGGGCGGCGGCGGCGGTGGCGGCATCCGGGATGATCTTCCATTCGATCCGGTCGAAATGGGCGATCTTGGCGCCGGTGAACCAATCCGGCTGTTCCTGGCGGGGCACGTAGCCGTCGAATTTCTGCCAGGCGGCGCTGCTGCCGGCGACGAATTCCTTGTCCATGAACCGGAACGGGCCGGAGCCGACGAATTCGGTGATCGGCCTGAACGGGTCGGTCTTGGCCATGCGCTCCGGCATGATGTAGCTGCCCTGCAGCGCGATCGCGTCGATCAGCAGCGGGAAGGGCTTCTTGAGCTTCACCCGGATCGTGCGGTCGTCCTGGTGGCCGAAGCTGTCCAGAACCTTGCGCAGCGTCTGGCCGAAGGGATCGCGAATCGACCAGCGTTCCAGGCTGGCGGCGCAATCCTGGGCGCGCACCGGCTCGCCATCGTGGAACTTCAGGCCCTCGCGCAGGCGGATAAGCCAGGTGAGCCCGTCGGCCGAGACCGTGTGGCCCTCGGCCATCTGCGGCTTGGCTTCCAGCTTGCTGTTCACGCCGTACAGCAGGTCCCACACCATGTAGGCGTGGTTGTAGGTGACGGCGGCGGTGGTGATGATCGGGTCCAGCAGGGTGAGATTGGCCTGCGGAACGAATTTCAGCACCCGCGCGCTGGCGGGCTGGGTGACGGCCACGCGCGGCAAGGCCGTGGTGGCCACGCCGGCCGCACCGGCACCAAGGAATGTGCGCCGCTTCATCGAAAGGCTCCCTGTTTGTTGATTACAGGGAGCGTGTCAGATCGGATCGGCGGCCGCAACTGCCGTGGATACGGCGGTGACGGCGCGGGCGCGGACTCAGACCGAGGCCACCGCCGCATCCACCGCATCGCCCAGCCGGGCGACGATGGCGTCGATATCCGTCGCCTGGGCGATGTAGGGCGGGGCCACGATCACGTGGTCGCCGTTCTTGCCGTCGATCGTGCCGGACATTGGGTAGATGGCCAGCCCACGGTCGAACGCCTCGCGCTTGATGCGGTCGTTGACCTTCAGGGCGGGGTCGAAGACCTGCTTGGTGGCGCGGTCCTGCACCAGCTCGATGGCCCAGAACAGGCCGCGGCCGCGGATGTCACCGACGTGGCGGTGGTTGCCCAGGCGCTCCGTGAGCATCATCGACAGGCGCTCGCCCTGGATGCGGACATTCTCCACCAAGTTGTCTTCGCGGATCACCTTCTGCACGGCGAGTGCGGCGGCGCAGGCAACGGGGTGGGCCTGGTAGGTGTGGCCATGCATGAAGGCGCCGGAGCCGGCACGCAGCGCATCGACCACGCGGCCACCGATGAGGATGCCGCCGATCGGCTGGTAGCCGCCGCCGAGGCCCTTGGCGACGATCTGGATGTCTGGCGTGATGCCTTCCTGTTCCCAGGCATGCATGGTTCCGGTGCGCCCCATGCCGCACATCACCTCATCGAGGATGAGCAGCGCGCCGTGGCGGTCGCAGATCTCGCGCACCTTCTTGAAGTAGCCCGGGGGGGCGGCGACGCAGCCGGTGGTGGCGCCGACGACCGGCTCCGCCATGAAGGCGATGACGTTCTGCGGGCCGAGTCGCTGGAATTCCGCCTCCAGCTCGGCTGCGAGGCGATCGACATACTGGGCCTCGGTTTCGGCCTCGCCCTGGAAGCGGTAGGCGAAGGCGGGGGAGACGTGGTGGAAGTTGGGCGAGAGCAGGGGTGCGTAGGGAGCGCGGCGCATCATGTTGCCGCCGGCCGAAAGCGCGCCCAGGGTGTTGCCATGATAGCTGCCGCGGCGGGCGATGTACTGGGTGCGCTGGGGCTGGCCGATTTCCAGGAAGTACTGGCGCGCCATCTTGATGGCGGCTTCCGCGCCCTCGGAGCCGGAGGAGCAGATATAGGCATGCGTCAGGCCGCCCGGGGAGCCATCCAGGATGATGTCGGCCAGGTCCTCGGCGGCCTGGTTGGTGAAGAGGGCGGTGTGAACATAGGCAACCTGGTCCAGCTGCGCCTTGATGGCGGCGTTCACGCGCGCATCGCCATGGCCGAGGCAGGCGACGGCGGCGCCGCCGGAACCGTCGATGATCTGCCGCCCGTCGGCGCCGATGAGGTACATGCCCTTGCCGGAGACCGCGATGGGCGGCGTGGCGTGCTGGCTGCGGTGCAGGATGCGGCTCATCTTGTCTCTCCAGGGCGAAAGCGGCGGCGTGGAATTCGGCAAGGGCAGCTTGCGCCTGTGGGAAAGTGGGTTCAACCGTCCTTGACACTCCCCTGCCCTGACGGTAGCAACCGACCGCCTTCCGGCATGTCAACCTGCCGGGTGGAGAACGTATGAGCGAAGAACGGGACGCCATTGATCGGCCCCGCGATGTACTCTCCGGCACAACCGGCAAGGGTTCATCGTTCGAGGACCGGTTGTCGGCTGCCCGGCGCAAGCAGGGGCTGGAGGCTCCACGGCAGGACGAGGCGGCCGCAAACGCGGGCGTTGGCCTGTCGGCATCTCAGGGCAGCGCGCTCGGGATGGGTATGCGTGTAGGGATCGAGCTTGTCTCTGCACTGGCCGTGGCGGTTGCCATTGGCTGGTTCTTGGACGGATGGCTTGGCACCCGCCCTTGGCTGCTGATGCTGTTCTTCGTGCTGGGGGGTGCGGCCGGGGTGGCCAATGTGTGGCGGCTGGTGTCGCCGCCCAAGCCTCCGGCGAAGTGAATTCGGACTAGCCGTTGCCGCGCGGGCCGTGCCCGCCGTAATGGAAGCGTGAGTAGGATCTTTCGGCCGCTCCGGCGGCCGTGTGGCGCAAAGGACGTTGCGGTGGCCGCCCAGGGACAAGCGATCGACGCGCTCAGCCAGTTCACTCTTACGCCCGCTCTGGGCGTGGTGGGCAGCTCGGTGAACTTCACCCAGGCGAACCTGTTCATGGTGATCGCCGGCCTGCTGACCATCGGCATGCTGGTGCTGGGCGCCAAGCCGCGCGCCATCGTGCCGGGCCGGCTGCAGGCGCTGGCCGAGCTGGCCTACGAGAACATCCTCAAGATGTGCACGGACCAGATCGGGCCAGAAGGGCGCAGCTACTTCCCCTTCGTGTTCACGCTGTTCTTCTTCGTGCTGATGGGCAACCTGCTGGGCATGCTGCCCTGGGCCTTCACCTACACCAGCCACATCGCGGTAACGATGGCGCTGGCGATCCTGGTGATCACGGTGGTGACGGTGGTGGCGCTGCGCATCCACGGGCTGCACTTCTTCAGCTACTTCTTCCCGCCGGGCGCGCCGAAGGCATTGGCGCCGCTGATCATCCCGGTTGAGGTGATCTCCTATCTTTCTCGTCCGCTCAGCCTCTCTGTCCGTCTGTTCGCCAACATGGTGGCCGGCCACGTGATGCTGAAGGTGTTCGCCACCTTCGTGGTGATGATGGCCGGCGCGGGCACGATCGGGGTGATCGGGGCCGCGGCGCCGCTGGCGCTGAACGTGATCCTGATCGGCTTCGAGTTCCTGGTGGCGTTCCTGCAGGCTTATGTGTTCGCCATCCTGACCTGCATCTACCTGCACGACTCGGTGCACCTGCACTGATCTGCCGGCTGAACAGACCCCAACCTCTCTTCTGAACTAGGAAGGACTGACTCCCATGGAAGTTGCTGCCGCCAAGGCTCTCGGTGCCGGTATCGCCATGCTCGCGCTCGCGGGTGTCGGCATCGGCATTGGCAACATCTTCGCTTCGCTGGTGGCGAGCGTTGCCCGTAACCCGTCTGCCCGCGACCAGGTTTTCGGCATCGGCATTCTCGGCTTCGCCGTGACGGAAGCCGTGGCGCTGTTCGCGCTGCTGATCGCGTTCCTGATCCTCTTCACCTGATCCGGAGGGGAGCGGACATGCTCCGCCCGATGAAGTTCCCGCTTGGGAAGTTCCCGCTTGGGAAGTTCGCCATCGGGGGCGCGGCGACTGCCGCGTTCCTGGCCGGCATGGGCGCCGCGCACACGGCGCTTGCGGCCGCTGCGGCTGGCGAGAAGAAGGGCGGCATGCCGCAGCTCGACTTCGCCAACCCGCTGACCATCTCGCAGGTGGTTTGGCTGGCGATCATCTTCTTCGTGCTCTACCTGCTGCTGTCCCGCTGGGCACTGCCGCAGGTGGGTGCGGTGCTGGAGATGCGTGCCAACCGGATCCAGGCCGACCTTCAGGCCGCGCATGCCGCCAAGGCTTCGGCCGATGCGGCGGTGGCGGAGCTGACCGCGGCAACGCGTGAGGCGCAGGCAACGGCGCAGGCCGAGATCAACACCGCCGTGACCGCCGCCACCCAGGCAGCCGCCGCGCAGGCCGCAAGCCTGAACGCGCGCCTGGAGAAGCAGCTGGCCGAAGCCGATCAGCGCATTGCCGCCGCCCGCGCCTCTGCCATGGGGGCGCTGCGCAACGTGGCGACCGATACCGCTTCCGCCGTTGTCACCCGCCTTGTGGGTGCGGCGCCGGCCTCGGCTTCGGTGGAGCAGGCGGTGGACGCGGCACTCGCGGCCCGGCGCGGCTGAGGAGGGGACGATGGATCACCAATACGGGTTCTGGGACGATCCGAAGACGTGGGTCGCCGCGGCGTTCTTTATCTTCTTCATCCTGTTCGGCTCGAAGATCTGGGCGGCGCTGACGGCGATCCTGGACAAGCGCGCTGATCAGGTCCGCACCGAGTTGGCAGAGGCACAGAAGCTGCGGACCGAGGCTGAGGCGTTGCTGGCGGATGCGAAGAAGCGCCGCGAGCAGGCGATGGCCGATGCCAAGGCGCTGCTCGACGGCGCCCGGGCGCAGGCCCAGCAACTCGCGGCAAGTGCGGCCGCCGAGGCGGAAGCCTCTGCGGCGCGGCGCGAGAAGATGGCCGTGGACCGGATCACGACCGCGGAGAAGGCGGCTGTGGATGATGTTCGCAGCATCGCTGCTGAAGTGGCTGCCGTTGCCGCCGAGAACGTGATCCGTGCGAGCCTGACGCCGGAAGCCGGCGGTGCGCTGGTGGATCGGGCGATTGCGAGCCTGCCGACGGCCCTGGCGCCGAAGCGCGCGGCCTAACCCACTATACGACAGATCGAACGACGAAAGGGCGGCCCGCAGGGGTCGCCCTTTTTCGTGTTTGGGTGCCGGCACGGGGCACAGGCCTGGTGGAACGGCGGTGCGGGACGCTGGTGCTTCGGGCCTGACCGCCCCCTACCGGCCGGGGTGGAAGCGGGACGAGAAGCGAGCCGTGCCGCATCCAC
>Ga0256325_1000167_pt1 | contig 7879 bp, 7 predicted proteins | sample LawtaT_16_FD_186095 | JGI IMG/M metagenome (GOLD analysis project Ga0256325, IMG submission 186095) | Metatranscriptome of freshwater microbial communities from St. Lawrence River, New York, United States - Law_Law_RepC_8d (Metagenome... | ecosystem: Environmental > Aquatic > Freshwater > River ...
GCAGGACATCACCGTGCCTTTGGTGCCGATTACCTCGTCTGTACGCATCGTAGCCGAGCCGGCCGAGGCGGAAGTCTATGTCGATGGCGAGTTGCGCGGGCCTGCGAACCAGACGCTGGAGCTGCTGGCCGCGAGTCAGGTCATCGAAATCCGCCGTGACGGCTATGTGCCCTACACCGGCAGTTTCACTTCCCGTCCGGGGCTCGAGCAGGAGTTGCGGGTTACCCTCAAGTCACTGGAAGACGCGCGCCTGGAAGCCATTCGCCCGGTGATCGAGACCGCCGCGGGACAGACCTTGACCTTGCTTTACCCCGGGCAGTTCAGCATGGGGGCATCCCGCCGCGAACCCGGTCGCCGTGCCAACGAAGATCTTCGTGAGTTGCGTCTGGAGCGCCCCTTCTACCTGTCGGCCCACGAGGTCAGCAATCTGCAGTTCAAACAGTTCCGGGCCGAGCATTCATCCGGCACCTTGCAGGGACAAACCATCGACCTCGACAACCAGCCCGTCGTGCAGGTTACCTGGCAGGATGCGGCCCTGTACTGCAACTGGTTGAGCGAGCAGGAAGGCCTGCCGCTTTTCTATCAGGTGGAAGGCGACCAGGTGACTGGCTTCAACCCCGACGCCACGGGCTATCGCCTGCCTTCGGAAGCCGAATGGGAGTGGGCAGCCCGCACCGATGGCAATGGCAACACCCTCCGCTTTCCATGGGGAGAACAGATGCCGCCGCCCGAACGCGCCGGCAATTTCGCGGACATGTCGGTGCGCAGCTTCATGGGCGCCTACCTCTCCGGCTATGACGACACTTATCTGGGCACGGCTCCGGTCGGTCAGTTCCCGGTCAATGGGCGGGGCATGTACGATATGGCCGGCAATGTCTCGGAATGGGTGCACGACTTCTATGGCACCATGCTGACCCTGGGCACGACAGTGGAAGTGGACCCGCTCGGCCCGACATCCGGGGCCTATCACACCATCAAGGGCTCAAGCTGGGCGCACAGCAGTGTCACGGAAATTCGCCTGTCCTATCGCGATTTCGGTGACGTGGCGCGCAATGATCTGGGCTTCAGAATTGCCCGTTACCTGGAGGAATGAACGATGAAGACTGCCCATATCATGGCTGCGTTCACCATGGCTCTGCTGCTCGGTCTGAGTGCCGGACAGGCGCTTGGCCAGGCCGCTGCTGTCGAACCCGAACCTGCGGCGCAGCCTGCGGCGCAGCCTGCGGCTCCGGTGGAGCAGGCAGACCAGGCCGATGATGGCGCTGCCATGCCTGACGATGCCCTCGATCCGGACGCCCAGGATATCGCCCAGGTAGGCGATGATCCTGACAATTCGCCTGGCCGCTTCATTCCTACGGAGCAATTGTCGCAGGATCTGGGTGCTTCGTTCCCGGTCGACATCTGAGGCGCCGGAGCGCCCCGCTTTCCCTGAAACCAAACCTGACACAAGGGCTCGTGCATGAAGCAGAACTACCTCTCCGAAGTGATCTACCAGGTCTTCGCCCTGATCATCTGCGTGATCGTGGTCCACGCCGTGTATGTTGCAGTCATTCTGCCCAATGCGGCATTGATTCTGGAACAGCAGGCAGCGCTGCAGGCTGCCGATGACACCTATGTGGCCGAGCGCTCCATGTACGTCATCCTGCGCGACCTCGAGCAGGAAACCTGCATCATCCTGATGTTCTGGGCACTGTCGATCATCGGGCTCAAGGGCCGTCGCGTGCTGCAGGAACGCGCCCTGCTGGACCGCGAGCTGCTGCAGGTCTCCGAGGGCACCAGCATTCTGCCGGATGATGCCCGTCACTACGCTCGCCCCGTGCAGGCTCTGCCAGACCAGGAGCGTGGGTTCCTGCTGCCCCGTGCGCTGCTCGCCGGGCTGCACCGATTTGGCAGCACCCGCAGCATTCAGGACGCTTCGAACACCATCAAGGACATCTGCAGCAACGAGTCCGACCGGCTGGACAGCGAGCTGAGCATCGTGCGCTACATCGCGTGGGCGATTCCGTCAATCGGCTTCATCGGCACGGTGCGCGGCATCGGCGCGGCGCTGAGTCAGGCGCACCAGGCGGTCAGTGGCGATATTCTTGGTGTGACAGTCAGTCTGGGCGTGGCGTTCAACTCCACTTTCGTGGCGCTGGTGACCAGCATTCTGCTGATGTTCCTGCTGCACCAGCTGTTGCTGCTGCAGGACCGCCTGGTGCACGAAACCCAGGGCTATTGTGATGATCATCTGCTGCGCTACCTGCAGGTCCCCGAGAAGGAAGCAATTGAATGACACTTCGCGTTCTCGAACTCAATGATGCCGGGCTGCGCCTGAGTGACGAGTCCGGTGTGCTGCTGAGCAGCCCCGGCTACGCACTCGTGTTGCCGCGAGGCATCGAGTTCGGCGAGCGCGCACGGGGCCAGAGCCTGCTCAATCCGCTGCAATGCTTCAATCAGTTCTGGCACAAACTCAGTCTCGACCCATTCGCGCGCCCCGTCGGCCATTTCCGTCACAACGCGGATATTGCCTTCTCACACTTGCAGGATCTGGCAGCCACGGCGGAGCTGGCGGGTGATGTGCTGCTGGCAGTGCCGGGCAGTTTTTCGCGGCAGCAGCTGGGCATTCTGCTGGGGCTCCTGAAGCAGAGCCCTCTCAAGGCCGTGGGCATTGTCGACAGCAGCCTGGCGGCGGTGCTCGAGCAGACCAGTCAGGACAACGTGATCCATGCCGACCTGCATCTGCACCAGGTGGTGCTGACGCGCCTGCAGCGCCAGGGCGACGATGTCGTGCGCGAGAACGTGGCGCTGGTGCCGGGGGCCGGCTGGGTGAATCTCAGCGACAGCCTGTTGCAGTTGTTCACCATGGCGTTCATTCAGCAGTGCCGCTTCAACCCCCAGCAAAATGCCGAGTCCGAGCAGAAACTCCTGGACGGGCTGCCTGCCTGGCTGCTGGAAGACGGCGAACTGGAAGCAGGGAACCTGGCCAGTGCAGAGGAAGAGGCACGCCCCAGCCTGCTGATTCGTCTGGAACACAACAACACGGTGCATCAGGCCCGGCTGCCCCGCAGCGCGTTGCAGAGCCGCCTGCAGCCCTTGTATCAGAAAGTGCTGCAGCAGATCGTGGCGCTGGACCCGCTGGGCAGCAGCACCTTGCTGGTGTCCGAGCGTCTGCAGGCACTGCCGGGCTTCGTCGACTATCTGCGCGCCCACGTCGGGGACGGCGTGCGCGGGCTTGGCAGTCACGACGAGAATGCCATCAGCCGCGTCTGCCGTCAGTACGGCGAAGCGCTGGTCAGTGCCCCGGAGGCGATTCAATACATCACCCGGCTGCGCGTGGCGGGGCGTCCCGCACCGGCAAAACTGCACCATGGCCACGTGCCACTGCCCACGCATCTGCTGGTGGGACATCAGGCGCGGCGCTTGCGCGACGGCTTGCAGATCTGTCTCTCCGCCACGGGCGACGGCACGCTGCTGCTGAGCCGGCACGATCGCCGCGAGCAACAGCCTGGGGAATGCCTGGGCGAGATCACCCGGGAAGACGGCCACTTTGCCGTGCACAAGGCCGCCGGGCTGCAGATCAATGGTGTGCCGGTTCATGGCGCCCATCGTCTGGTGCCTGGCGACAGGCTGGGCGCGGCTGGCAGCGACATGACGATAGACGTGATCAGGGTACAGGACGGCGATGAGTAGAAAGCGACGCGGCGCCTTCAGTCCCATGAGCCTGGCCTTCCTCGATGTGATGTCGTGTGGCTTTGGCGCCGTGGTGCTGATCTTCCTGATTCTGGACCATCAGATCAGTGAAGAGCAGCAGTCCACAGAGACAGACACTTCGGCGGAAGTGCGCCTGCTGGAAGAAGAGATCCGTGTTGGTGAAGAGAACCTTGTGCGCGCCCGCAATATTCTGGCCGAGGTCGATTTCGAAATGGTGGAAGCCCAGGGAATGGCTGACCGAATTCAGGACGAGATAGACAACTTCCTCGATCAGCTGGCTGCGCTGGAGAATACCGTGGCCAGTGAAGAGAGTCTGGAGCGGCTGCGCGCTGACATTCAGTCTCTTGAGGAAGAGCTGTTGCGCCTGCAGGCCAGCGCGGTGGAGCAGACGGGTACCAGCGCACGCGCCTTCGTGGGCGAGGGCGACAGGCAATACCTGACGGGTATGTTCCTCGGGGGCAACCGCGTACTGATCCTGGTGGACACCTCCGCCAGCATGCTGGACGAGACGCTGGTCAACATCCTGCGCACGCGCAACATGTCCGAAGACAGCAAGCGCAGCGCCGAAAAATGGCAGCGGGCCGTGCGCACCGTGGAATGGATCAGCAGTCAGATGCCGGTGGCCAGTCAGTATCAGGTGTACGGTTTCAATACGGATGTCACGCCGGCCATCGCAGGAACAGAAGGCGCCTGGCTGGAGGTGGCAGACCGCGACCAGCTCAATGCCACGATGGAAAGTGTACGGCAGTTCGTGCCCGCCAACGGCACCAATCTGGCGGAAGTCTTCCAGGCGGCCGCCCGGCTTTCTCCGCCGCCGGACAATATCTATCTCATCACCGACGGGCTGCCCACGCTGTCTGAGGTGCGCTCGAATGACACCTTGGTGACACCGGCAAAAAGGCTTGAACTTTTCGAGGACGCGGTAGAGTATCTTCCCAACCGCGTCCCCGTGAATGTGATACTTCTGCCCCTGGAAGGAGATCCGAGCGCAACGGCAGCCTACTGGCAGCTTGCTCAGATGACCAAAGGTTCGTTCCTCAGTCCCGCCCGAGATTGGCCGTAATGTCCAGACGACGAAGTGACGACTCCGATACCGATGCTTCGAGCATCGCTTTCCTCGACGTGATCTCCTGCGGCTTCGGGGCGATGATCCTGCTGCTGCTGATTACCGACAGCTCGCCACCGACATCCGTCGAGTCCGCCGTCGTGCCGCAGGGCATGCCAATTCTCGACCTGCAGCAGCAGCTGTTCGAAATTCGCGGCGAGACCACCGTGGTGAATCGTGACCTGAATGCCAAGCGTGAGCAGCTCTCTGCCTATCAGGAGCGCATCGCCAATCTGCAACGGGAGCTGTATGCCGTGCAGGGCCGTTACAACAGCTCCACCAGCATTGCCGACGAACGTATCGTCGAGGCCCAGCGCCTGGCCAGTGCCAAGCAGTCACTGACAGCCGAGATGGAACGCCTGCTGGGGCAGGAGTTCACACGCCGCAACAATCTGGTGGGCGGCATCCCGGTGGACAGCGAGTACATCATCTTCGTGATCGACACTTCGGGCAGCATGTTTCAGAACGCCTGGCCCAAACTGCTGCAGACGATCAACGACACGCTGGATGTGTACCCTGAAGTCAAAGGCATCCAGATCATGAACGACATGGGTGACTACATGTTCGATTCCTTCCGCGGGCAATGGATTCCGGATACGCCGGCGCGGCGCACCACCATCATGAACACGTTGCGCAACTGGAGTCCGTTCAGCAACAGCAGCCCGGTGGAAGGAGTCACGGCCGCCATCAATACTTACTACACGCCCGATCACAAGATCAGCATCTATGTGATGGGCGACGATTTCCAGCAGGGCGGTTCCGTCACCCAGGTGCTGCGCACGATCGACCGGCTCAATGCCAAGGATGCCAACGGCAACCCCATGGTCCGCATTCACGGGGTGGGATTTCCGGTCATCTTTGCCCTGGAGCCCCGCTACCATCAAAGCGTTTACCGCTATGCGAACCTGATGCGCGAGCTGACGCAACGCAATGGTGGTACCTTTGTGGGATTGAACAGTTTCGAATAGACCTTCAACACGACCACGTCGTAAAGAGAGGCACGATGCTCGCAGTCACAGGGAACAACATGATGACAGGCAGACGCTCGGCGAAGGCCGTGATGCTGGCAGGACTGCTCCTGCTGCTGGGAGCCTGCGGGGTCAACTCGCTGGTGGTGGAGGGCAACTATCCCACCCCCGCGGTGCGCAAGATTCCTCTCACGCTGGGCCTCTATTTCGACGAGGACCTGCGCAATTTCCTTTATATCGAGTATACGGAGACTGGCCAGGAAGAATACCGGGTGGCCAGCGGTCAGACCCACGTGCAGCTGTTCGGTTCCCTGCTGCCAGCCATGTTCGAGCGCGTGGTAGTGCTGGATTCGATGGACGACGCCAGCGACGCCGGCGTGGATGCGGTGTTTGCTCCCAGCATCGAGGAGTTTCAACTGGCACTTCCCCAGAAGACGCGCCTGGACGCCTATGAGGTGTGGGTGAAGTACAACATGCGTCTGCTTGGCCCGGACGGAGCGTATATCGCGGACTGGGTGCTGACCTCCTACGGCAAGACCCCCACCGAGAACTTGCTGTCCGCCGAGGGCGGCATCAACGATGCCACGGTCAGCGCCCTGCGCGATCTGGCATCGAACTTTACATTGAGTTTCAGCGCCGTTCCCGAAGTGCGGGACTGGCTGGCCAGCAAACAGAATGTGGTGACCAACTAGTATTTCAACCGAGGCAATTATGGATACCAGACAAGTGGTCCGACAGGGGTTTCCTCTTTGGCTGCTGTTGATGCTGCTGGCAGGATGCACGACGACCACGGTGGACGAGTTTCGCCAGGGGGAGACAGGCATCGAGTCGCATCAGTCCATCGTGATTCTCGGGCGTCGTCAGGGCAGCACCTACGAGACGCGGGAAGAGTTCGTGAACTGTGTGGGGGATCGTGTGGCCCGCGGCACGGGAGCCATTCGTGTGATTCCCGAGCAGGAATTCGTGGACTCTCTCTTCCCGTGGTTTGAGCCCCGCACTGCGCCTCTGCGCACGAGCGATCTGCAGGCCCTGATGGAAGAGCCCCTGGTGGCTGGCAAGATTCAAGAATATGGCGTGCGTTACATCGTGTGGCTGGACGGCCAGACTGAGACCTCCAATCGCACCGGCTCCATTTCCTGTGCCGTCGGCCCGGGCGGTGGCGGCTGCTTCGGCTTCGGCTCGTGGGAAGATGACTCCAATTTCGATGCCCGCGTCTGGGACGTTTCCTCGTTTGCCAACGTCGGCACCATCAGTACCGATGCCACCGGCCAGTCCTATGTCCCGGCCGTGGTCGTGCCCATTCCCCTGATTGCCCGGGTGGAAGCCAATGCCTGCAGCAGCCTTGCCACGCAGCTGCAGCAGTTCGTCAACGGCGATTGAACTTCAAACCAGCAGGTGAACCATGAGCAGTCTTTCCCCTTCCATACGCGGTGTTCGTGCGCTCAGCATAGCGCTGGCGGGTCTTCTTGTTCTTGAATCCTGCGCGGTCAATCCGGCCACGGGGCAGGGCAATCTCGTGATGATGTCCGAGAAGCGCGAACTGGAGATCGGTCTGGAAGAGCACAACAAGGTCATGGAGACCATGGCCGTGGTGCAGGACGCTGACCTGGTGGCCTACGTCAACGAAGTGGGACAGCGCCTGGCCGCCGCCAGCCACCGCCCCGACCTGACCTATACCTTCACTGTCATCGACAGCCCCGAAATCAACGCCTTCGCCTTGCCGGGCGGCTATGTCTACATCAACCGCGGGCTGATGTCCTTCCTGAATTCCGAAGCCGAACTGGCCGCTGTGCTTGGTCACGAGATCGGCCACATCACGGCGCGGCACGCCGTGCAGCAGCAGTCCAGCGGGCGGCTGGCAAACATCGCGGCGGGCGTGGGCGGCATCGTGGCCGCCGTGGCCACCGGCAGTGGCTACATCGGGTCGCAGATCATGGACGTGAGCTCGCTGTGGGCCCAGGCCGGGCTGAGCGGTTTTGGCCGTGAACACGAGCTGGAGGCCGACACCCTGGGGGCCGAGTACGTGCTCAAGGCGGGCTATGACCCGCAGGCTGTCATCAAGGTGGTGACCGTGCTCAAGAACCAGGAAGACTTCAACACCAAGGTGGCGAAC
>Ga0256325_1000168_pt1 | contig 7867 bp, 7 predicted proteins | sample LawtaT_16_FD_186095 | JGI IMG/M metagenome (GOLD analysis project Ga0256325, IMG submission 186095) | Metatranscriptome of freshwater microbial communities from St. Lawrence River, New York, United States - Law_Law_RepC_8d (Metagenome... | ecosystem: Environmental > Aquatic > Freshwater > River ...
ATTACCAATTGATTTCATTGTGATGGGATCAAAAATTTTTTCAGGAAAACCACCGTGACCGAGTCCAAGCAGCCCTCCATCGTCATTGCCACCCGCGAGAGCCGTTTGGCCCTGTGGCAAGCCGAACATGTCAAAGCCCTGTTGGAGGGACTGGGTTGCACGGTCAAATTGTTGGGCATGACGACCCAGGGCGACCAGATCCTGGACCGCAGCCTCTCCAAGGTGGGCGGCAAGGGCTTGTTCGTGAAGGAGCTGGAGGTGGCGCTGCATGAGGGCCAAGCCGACATTGCGGTGCATTCCCTCAAGGACGTGCCCATGGACATGCCTGATGGCTTTGAACTGGCCTGCGTGATGGAACGCGAAGACCCGCGCGATGCCTGGGTTTCGCCGCAATATGCGCGTCTGGAAGACTTGCCCCAGGGGGCGGTGGTGGGCACATCCAGCCTGCGTCGAACCGTCCTGCTGCGTGCTTTGCGCCCTGATTTGAAGATCGAGCCCCTGCGCGGCAACCTGGACACCCGCTTGCGCAAACTTGACGAAGGCCAGTACGCCGGCATTGTGCTGGCCGCGGCCGGCCTCAAGCGACTGGGTCTGTCGCAGCGGATTCGCCATGTTTTTGAAACCGGTCAAATGCTGCCCGCTGCGGGGCAGGGTGCCCTGGGGATCGAGATCCGAAGCGACCGGGCGGATCTGCGTGCACTGCTGGCCCATTTGGCCGATGCGCCTTCTTGGCGCCGCGTGGCGGCCGAGCGGGCCGTGAGCCGGGCCATGGGTGGAAGTTGTTCCATGCCTTTGGCTGCCCACGCCACGATCGAGGACGGCGTCCTGAAGCTGCAAGCGGCCTGGGGTGACCCGCAAGGCCCGACCACCTTGGTCACGGCCGATGCGCAAGTCGATGCGGATGGTCTGCAGGCCGCTGAGGCACTGGGCCTGAAGGTGGCCCAGGCCCTGCGCGATGGCGGAGCGCATTGAGGGCTCGCGCTGACATGGCGCCGGGCGCTTCCTTGTCGGGTGTTCCCGTCTCAAGGCGGGTGATGGTGACCCGGCCCGAACGCGAGGCCCGGGCCTGGGCCGATGGGTTGCAGGCGCGGGGCGTTGCCTGCGAGACCTTCCCCTTGATAGAGATCGTGGCCTTGCCCGATCCATCGGCGCTTGCGCAAGCTTGGGCGACCGTGCCCCGGCATCTGGCGGTGATGTTTGTCAGTGCGAATGCGGTGCGGTTTTTCATGGCGGCCAGACCCGTCGGATGCTCTGTTCAAGGCTGCCGTGCTTGGTCGACGGGGCCCGGCACCCGAGCCGCTTTGCTGGCTGCAGGCTGGCCCGAGGCCTTGATCGACTCACCCGACGAGACGGCCGTGCAGTTCGATTCGGAAGCCTTGTGGGCTTTGGTAGAGCCGCAGGTGAAGAGGGCCGTTGGGACAGCGGGGTGGACGGATCCCGGACGCGACGGGGGGGATTTGATGAACAGACCCGGCGTTTTGATTGTGCGCGGCGCCGATGCGCAGGGCCACATGGCGGGGCGCGACTGGCTGGCCGTCCAGATGGAAGCTGCAGGCCTGAATGTTTTGCAGACGGTGGCCTACAGGCGCCAGCCCCCCCGCTTGACCGCGGCGCAGCAAAGCCGTGCACGCCAAGCCATGAGCGATGGCAGCCGGTGGCTGTTCAGCAGCTCCGAGGCGGCTCTGTTTTTGCTCGAGGCCTGTCCCGGCCTGCCGCTCGAGCAGGCCAAGGCTTTGGCCACCCACCCCCGCATTGCCCAAAGGTTGAAACAATCGGGCTGGTCCAGCGTGGATTTGGTGCCAGCAGCCCTGGATGCTCAGGCGCAGTCTATAAAATCCATGGCATGACATCCCCCACAGAAGTCGCTCCAGACCCACGGCCCGGAGCCGATCCCCAAATTCCCCTTGCGCCAATCGCACAGCGCCCCTGGCTGATCATGGGTTTGGTGGGCGTCTTGGCTTTGTTGGCCCTTGTATCGTCCGTATTCCTGTGGCAAAAACTTTCCCGCATTCAGGAGCATCTGGCCCGGCAAAGTGCAGATGCTGGCGCGCAGGCACTGGAGGCCAGAACATGGGCCAAGCAAGCCCAAGAAACCGTTCAGGACAGCGTGGCCAGGCTGGCGCTGGTGGAGGCACGTTTGGCCGAACTCGCTTTGCAGCGCAGCCAACTGGAAGATTTGACGCAAAGTCTCTCCCGTTCCCGCGACGAGACCCTCTTGGTGGACATCGAGTCGGCTTTGCGCATCGCCCAGCAGCAGGCCTTGTTGACCGGCAGCCATGAGCCTTTGCTGGCGGCCTTGCAGTCTGCGCAAAAGCGGGTACAGCGCACGGCTCAGCCAAGATTGATGCCTTTGGTGCGGGCCCTGGAAAAAGACCTGGAGCGGCTCAACCATTTGCCGGGTATGGATTTGCCCGGCTTGATGGTCAAGCTGGATGAAGCTGTCGCCTTGGTGGATGGCCTGGTACTGGCCAATGAGGCACTGTCGCCGCAAGTCAAATGGCGCCAGCAGTCCGAGACCGCCGGGGCACCTGCGCCATCGTCTTGGTGGGTGGCTGGTTTGACCCGCATGGGGGACGAATTCAAGAATTTGTTGAGGGTCAGTCGCATCGATGCACCCGAGGCGGCCTTGCTTTCCCCAGACCAGGCATTTTTTGTGCGCGAGAACCTCAAGCTGAAGATGCTCAATGCCCGTCTGGGGCTGTTGGCCAGACAAAAAGACGGTGTGCGCGCTGATCTGAGTGCTGCTGCCATTGTGGTCCGACGCTACGCCGAGCCGCAATCGAGGCGGACCACGCAGTTGTTGCAGTTGCTGGAGCAAACCAGTGAGCAGGTCAGAACGGCCGAGGTGCCACGCGTCGAAGCCTCGTTGTCGGCCTTGAGCTCGGCTGCGTCCGGGAGGTAAATCACCATGCGAGCAGCGTTGTGGCTCATCACCTTGTTTGCCCTTGCGGCTGCGGGGGCCTGGCTCGCGGGCAACAACCAGGGCACGGTCAGCTTGTTTTTGTTCCCGCACAGAGTCGACATTTCGCTCAACCTGGCTTTCCTGCTGGTTTTTTCGGTGGTGTTGCTGGTGATTTTTGCCCAGCGAGCCTTGGAGGCATTTTTCTCCTTGCCACAAAAAGCCCAGCGCTGGCGCTTGCAGCAAAAGGAAAGGGCCAGTCACGCCGCCTTGCTCGATGCCATCAGCCATTTCATGGCCGGCCGGTTTTTGCGGGCCCGCAAAGCCGCCGAACAAACACTGGATAAAGAAGCCTTGCTGGCAGCGTCCGGTGTGAGCTTGGAGCATGCGGTGTCTTTGCGCACCTTGGCACACATCATGGCTGCCGAGGCCAGCCATGCACTGCAAGACAAGGTGCAAAGGCAACACCACCTGGACCAGGCGATGGCCCAGGCATCTCATGCCCAAGGCAGCGCACGCCAGACCTTGTTGGAGGGAACACTGTTGCGCTCGGCGCGGTGGTTGTTGGACGATCGTGATGCCGCTGCCAGTCTGGAGCAGTTGAAGGCGGTGCCACCTGCTGCTGGGCGGCGCATGGTGGCCATGCGCCTTCAGCTCAAGGCAGCCCGATTGGCCGGCCAACCCGCGCAAGCCCTAGAAACCGCCACATTGCTGGCCAAGCACAAAGCGTTTTCGCCCGGCGCAGCGGAAAGCCTGGTGTCGCGCCTGATTCTGGAGTTGATTTCACACACGCACGATGCAGACGTTTTGCAACGCACCTGGTTGCGCTTGACGACTTCGCAGCGGCTCATGCCCCATGTGGCTGCTGAAGCTGTTCTGCGCTGGTTGAAGTTGGGTGGGGCGCCCCGCATCGCCCGCTCGTGGTTGCAGGACCTGTGGAGTCCCTTGGAGTCGTCGCAGTCTGGTTGGTCGCCCGATCAGTTGCTGAGGGTCGTTCAGGCATTTGACGCCTGTTTGCCCGATCCGGAGGCAGAGGACGCGTTTGTCTGGCTTTCCCGTTTGGAACGTGCCCAGCAATCCCACCCCAGAGCCGCGCATCTGCAATACCTCGCGGGCATGATTTACCTGCGTCATCGTCTTTGGGGCAAGGCCCAAAGCCTGTTGGGTCAAGCCGCCAGAAATCTGGACAGCCCAGCGCTCAGGCGAAAAGCGTGGATGGCTTTGGCTGAATTGGCCGAGCAGCGCCAGGACAAGCTGGAGGCGGCCGTCGCCTGGAAGCAGGCCGCTCTGTCTGCACCGGATTGAGTCGCTTGCTGTTCCCGGCAACAGGGGCCTGTTCGACGGCATGCCTGGCCCAACCTTTCACAGGGGCCCCATGTCCGTGCTGGGACACAGTGGCCGCAAGCGAAAAAAAACCGGGTCTGCCAGGCCCGGTTTTTAGTGAGGTCGATGGCCGTCCTGTCTGTGCCCCTGTCAGAAGGGCACTTTCAGGGTGTTGAGGTCCTTTCGAGTTTCCACCAGGACCAAGGGGCCCTCATTCAAGACCACGGCAGGGGGGCGTTCTCGCGGGACATGCACCGCGGGCGGTTCTGCTGCAATTGCAGCCTGCACGGCCGCCACTTTGGCGCTGTCGGAATTCACCCAGACGAGGCCTGAGGACTGCGCAATCTGCTGCAAATGGTCGAGGGGCAGGGTGAAACTGTCCACGTTCGGCAGCGCCTTGGGGGCAGGTGTCGACTCGGGGGCCAGGTCAGACGGGGCAGGCGCCGCAACCGGCAACGCCGTCTCGGGGGCCTGAACCGGCGCACTCAAGCTGGAGTCGGCGGCCAGCGCGACAGGCGCATTTTCTGGCGCCGTCATCGCCGCAGGCTCGGGTTCAGGCTTCGATGGCGGCTGCGTCGCGGCCGCAGTTGCCGATTGCGCACGTTCAAAATAAGAGCGCGCGGCAGGCCGCTCCTCGGCCGGCATGGGCGTTGCCGCATCGGTGGATGGGGCGGCGTCTTGGTTCGCCCCGTCTTCGCTGGGCTTGTCCTGGCGGGGTTCAGGGCTGCGCTCGCGCCGATCGCGGCCATAACGGTCACGGGAGCGGCGTTCGCGGCGTTCACCGCCATTTTCCGCGCTGGAGCCGCCCTCCGCTGGGTTGCCGGCATCCTGAACGTTGGCAGAGCGGGTTTCAGTTTCGGTGGTCATCGGCTCGGCCGCAGCAAGGTCTGCCTGACGACGCTCACCGCGTTCACGGCGACCTTCACCGCCACGTTCACGGCGGCCTTCGCGCGATGGGCGCTCTGGACGGGCCTCTGTGCTGTCGGCAAGGAGTTCCTGCGGGTTGTCGGCACGCCCTTCTGTTTTGCCCTCGGCGCGTTGCTCGTTGCGGCCATCGCGACGACCTTCGCGGGCAGGGCGCTCACCCCGTTCTGCACGCTCAGCGCGCACGGGGCGGCCATCGGCTTCGCGGCCTTCGATGCGGGCCTCTGTGCGGCCTTCGGCAGCTGCCTCTGTTCGGCCTTCACCGCGCCGACCGCCTTCGCTGCGTTCACCCCTTCGACCATCGCGGCCACCTCGGCGGTTTTCTCCTTTGCTGCCTTCACGACCCGCCTCGCGGCGTCCTTCACGGGCTTTTTCATTTTTCTTGACCTCTGGCGCGGCCACAGGTTCTTGCGGGGCGCTGCCAAAGAGGTTTTTCAACCAGCCAAAGAAACCCCCTGAAGCGGCGGGTGCAGGGGCGGCGACCACAGGTGCCGCCACGGGTGCTTCGACTTTGACGGGGGCAATGGGCGCGGGGGCATCGGGCAGCACGCCCTTGATGACCGGGGTCTGCTTGTTGGTGGGCTCTTGCGAGCGGCGTGTCACCGTGGTGGCATCTTCGATTTCTTCGGCCATCTTGTAGCTCGCTTCGATCCGGTCCAGACGCGGGTCGTCGTGCTTGAGGCGCTCGAGTTTGTAGTGCGGGGTTTCCAGCGACTTGTTGGGCACCAGCAGCACATTGATGCGTTGTTGCAACTCGATCTTGGCGATCTCGGAGCGCTTTTCATTGAGCAGGAAGGAGGCCACTTCGACGGGCACTTGGGCGTGCACAGCGGCGCTGTTGTCCTTCATGGACTCTTCTTGGATGATGCGCAGGATCTGCAGCGCCGAGCTTTCGGTGTCGCGGATGTGGCCGGCCCCGCCGCAGCGGGGGCAAGGGATGGAGGCGCCTTCGGACAACGCAGGTTTGAGGCGCTGGCGGCTCATCTCCAGAAGGCCGAACTTGCTGATGGAGCCGAACTGCACCCGCGCACGGTCCTGGCGCAGCGCATCGCGCAGGCGGTTTTCCACTTCGCGTCGGTTTTTTGGCCTCTTCCATGTCGATGAAATCGATCACGATCAGACCCCCGAGGTCGCGCAATCGCATCTGGCGGGCCACCTCGTCGGCGGCTTCCAGGTTGGTGCGGGTGGCGGTTTCTTCGATGTCACCGCCCTTGATGGCGCGGGCCGAGTTCACGTCCACCGACACCAGCGCTTCGGTGTGGTCAATCACGATGGCGCCGCCGGAGGGCAATTGCACGGTGCGGGCATAGGCCGATTCGATCTGGTGCTCGATCTGGAAGCGCGAGAACAGGGGGGCATCGTCGCGGTAGCGCTTCACGCGCGGCGCGAACTCGGGCATCACATGGCTCATGAATTGCTGAGCCTGTTCGTAGATGTCGTCGGTGTCGATCAGGATGTCACCGATGTCCTTGTTGAAATAGTCCCGGATGGCCCGGATGACCAGGCTGGATTCCTGATAGATCAGAAAGGCGCCTTTGCCCTGCGAGGCGCCGTCGATGGCGCTCCAGAGCTTGAGCAGGTAGTTCAAGTCCCACTGCAGCTCGGGCGCGGAGCGGCCGATGCCAGCGGTTCGGGCAATGATGGACATGCCCTTGGGGTATTCCAGTTGGTCCATCGCCTCTTTGAGCTCGGCCCGGTCGTCGCCCTCGATGCGGCGACTGACACCACCTCCACGGGGGTTGTTGGGCATCAGCACCACATAGCGACCGGCCAGCGAGATGAAGGTGGTCAGCGCTGCCCCTTTGTTGCCGCGCTCTTCTTTTTCAACCTGCACCAGCAGCGACTGGCCTTCCTTGATGACATCCTGGATGCGGGCCTGGCTGACGGACACGCCTTCAGCAAAGTACTGGCGGGAGATTTCCTTGAAGGGCAAAAAGCCGTGGCGGTCTTCGCCGTAGTCCACAAAACAGGCTTCGAGCGAAGGCTCGACGCGGGTCACGATGGCTTTGTAGATGTTGCCCTTGCGCTGCTCGCGCCCTTCGATTTCGATTTCGTAGTCGAGGAGTTTTTGTCCATCGACGATGGCCAGGCGGCGCTCTTCAGCTTGCGTGGCGTTGATCAGCATCCGTTTCATGATGCATTCCTTCTCTTGTCAGCGTTGGCTCCAGCGCAGACCTGTGGCTGCGGTCTGGAACCTGTTTACACAACTGGCTCTGGATTCGGTGGAATCTCAAAGCCTCCGTTGCCGGAGCTGACGCCTGAAACGAAGGGAATTGCCGAGGTTGACCGCCATTCAACTGCGCGTGAGCACAGGAATGGGGATCGAGGCGCGTGGATGGGGCGAGGTGAAAGGCGTGCAAGAATTCGTCCACTGCCGGGGGCTTTCCCCGATGTCCAGGACCAACTGCCGGGCACAAGGCGTGACGGTGGAGACGGGCTTCGTGAGCCACTCCAAGCACATCAGCAAAGTTCCGAACAACGCAAACATCTCGCTTTGATCCGTCCAACAGCCGCTACAGCTGCCAGACTTTGGGTATTCCGTATCTGGGTTTCTGGGCGTCGGCCCAATCTCCGGGGCGATTGGCCACTGTCGGCGCTGGCCTTCAGTCTGCAAATCGTGCCGGGAGTGGCATCGACCATCTGGTTTGGTGTGGTGGTGGTGGACTAAACTCCCGATCTGTCGGAATTCATTTCCATTCGAATCAACCACTTACAGCCAAT
>Ga0256325_1000184_pt1 | contig 7618 bp, 6 predicted proteins | sample LawtaT_16_FD_186095 | JGI IMG/M metagenome (GOLD analysis project Ga0256325, IMG submission 186095) | Metatranscriptome of freshwater microbial communities from St. Lawrence River, New York, United States - Law_Law_RepC_8d (Metagenome... | ecosystem: Environmental > Aquatic > Freshwater > River ...
AAGGCGCGCTTGTCGCGGAACTAACGAATCATAGTTTACTGTTATTTTTGAAGTCGTGCAGCTTCTGCAGAACGCATAATGTTTAGAGAGAAAGTTAGTAGAGAGAAAGTTGGTAAGTCACAACAAGCCGATGCCGGCTTGATGTTTGAAGGGTTTGAAATTATTTCGGGAGTAAATCGAATGGCCAGCATTGAGTTCAGTTGGTAAATCGAACTGCCAGCGCTCACTTGTTTAATAAAATTTTATATGACTTGGAATCTAAGGAATCTGGGTCTTCTGGTGTAAATTGACCGCCGCTCGCGATCAACAAGGCAACATGGTACACATAATCAATCCGCTGCTTGCAAGAAAAACAGTTGATTCTGTGGAAAATAGACTGCGGCTGCTGTCTTAGTCCACGGTCAACGCGTAGGCAAATTATTTCTTTTTGGCTGCTGCGCCACCGCTGGCGGCCGTTTTGTGCACGATGGGGACGTCTTGATGCCCTGACACAGGTCTGGCAGCAGCAAGCTGCTGGAGCAGGCGTTTGATGTCGTCCAGCTCGCGGGATAATGAAGATCGCTGCAGCATGTCCATGAATTGCTGTTGGAATTCTGGGTCGGATATGGAGAGGGCAGGGCCAGAGACCGCAGATTGCTGAATATTCTGCTGAGGCATCCGGCGCGACTCAATAGAACCCAACCGCTGAATGCGGTTGTTCAAAAGCTCTTTGAACCTCCTCACTGCCTTCAATTTGACTTGCTCTCCGCGACTTTGAGGGCAAACGGCCTGCCAAAGATCTATGACCTTCCTGAGAGTCGCCTCCCGCTTGGCTTCCTCGGCATGATTCATGGTATCTTGACGCTCAATCCGCCTCTCGAGGACTTTTGCCTGGTTTAATTCGGCATTGGCACTGACGTCTGAGATGACTTTGGCTTTGCGCAGCTCGGCCTTGCGTTGTTTCATCTTTTCCAAACGCTCGGCGGCAGCCCGCTCCTGCTTCTGCCGTTCAGCTTTGAGGTCTTCTTCGATATTTTGCGCCTTGGCCTGATGCTTCTTGATAATGAGCTCACGCTCTTCCACTGATTGTATTTCCATCAACTGCTTCTTTTGAGCATCAAGTTCTCGCTGCTGCTGTGCCTGCAGAGCTGCAATCGTTTTTTTCTTTTCTTCCTGAAGACCGGCAAGGAATACCTCCTCCTCGGCGATGGCTTTGAGGCGTTCTTCTGCCATGAACCGTTCCTTGTCTGCATAAAGCTTTTCAAGGGCGAGTTTCTTGTCCTCATTCATTATCCGTGTTTGCTCGAGCACTTGTGCAGCTATGTCGTCAGTACCGCTGCTCAAAGGATCAACTTCAATGATTTCGCCGTTTGCGCCTTGACGCAGTTCAGCTTCCCGACGGCGATCAAACAGTGCAACCTCGTGCTTGTGCTTGTCCGCAAGTTGCTGCAGAACACGGCCTTCGACATCTGCCTGCTCCATTTTTAACTTGTCTTTCATGCGTTGCATTGCAGTCCTGTGATCCAGCTTGGCCTTGTCAAGCTCCTCACCAGAAAGACCTTCTATCGCGCGCTCATGGCTGGCTTCCGCATCCTTCAGTTTTTGTCCTTGAGATACTTCTAGCTGTTGCAACGCACTTGAAGTTGCTTGTGCTACATCTGCCATGTGTCGAGCGTTCATTTCCAACTGCTCGCGTCTGTGACGCTCGTGCAGCATGACCTGCGCTGCTTTAATGATCTTGTCCTTGTCCGTTTCTGAAGCGGCGATCATAGCGAGCTGCTCGGCCTCGGCGGCATGTACTTTGGCTTGCATTTCTTGACGCAATTGTTCCTCTGCTTTGTCCGCATCCTCCTTGATCTTTTCTTCCTTTTGACGGAGGCGGAAGCGACGCTCCGCCATTTTTTCTCTCAAAATTTCTTGCTGTCGGGCTTTTTCGGCAGCCATTTCACGATCAAGGGAAGAAATTTGTTGCTGATGGTGCTTCAAAACTTTGGCCTTCTCAGCATCGGACATTGAAGACGAATCCAAATTTTCTTGCTTGAGCCTCTTCTCCATTTCTTTCTTCTTTGTCTCCTGTTTTTGTTTCATCTCCGCTTCAAACTGCTTTGACTCTTGCAGCAACTCGGCTTCAAGATTACGTCGCTCTTGTTCCTGTTGTCGAAGCAGCGTTTCTTTCATTTCTAACTGCTCCGCTTTCAGGCGCTCGAACTCCTGCTGGTAGGTTGCTCGCTCAGCTTCAAGTCTCTGAAGAAAATCGGTATTCAGATCATCCAGCTGCTTATTATGAGACATTAGCAAAGCTTCTTCGGCGTCACTGTCGTCAAATAAAACTGATGCGCTGGCAAGCTGTTCAACTTTGGCGTCCATTTCAATTATGGTGCTTTCCAATTCGCGCTGGTGCCGATTACTCAACTCTGCAGTCTTCTTAGCCTTGGCCGCTTTGGCCTGTTCCATCCTCCGCTTGAAATCCTCGCCTTGCCGAAGTTTTTCAGAATCAAGAGATTGGTCCAGTGTCTGAATTTTCTTTAACAGCTGCTGCTTCCTGTGCTCATCAGATTCCTCGTCAGCCGAAACGACAAGCGTCTTTTTCTGCACCTCAATGGCCATCCTCTTTTCGGCTTCAATGCGAGCTGCCTCCTCCGCAAGCTCTCTTTGAATACTGGCCTCGTGTTGCTCAGACTCTTGCTTTTGCTTAGCAATGGCTTCAATAAGTGCCTTTTGTTGCTCAGCATCAAGTTGTTCTTGCTGCTGTTGCACCAAAAACTTCTGCTGCAGCTTCACTTTCTTGCGTTCTTTCAGTTGAGCGAATGCATCGCTTAGCTCTTTCTCTTGCTTGGCCTGCTCCAAATCAAGGTAGTTTGAAATTCGGAGCGATGTGTCATCATATTTGCGGCGAAGCGCATCGCGTTCTTCGCTTGTTGTGTCGGGGTTGGCCGCAATAGCGCGCTCTATTTTGCCGGCCTCCTGCTGAAGTACATCTTTCTTCTGCTCTTCCAGGCGCTGCTTTAATTGCAACAAACTCGCCTGCTCCTGTTTCTTGAGGTCCTCGTCAAGTCGAAGCACATGCTCCTCCATGGAATCCTTGGGAATCGCGCTGCTGAGACGGGATGCCTCTGCGGCTTGAACAGGATTGGCCTGAGCCGATTCAATGAGGGCGCGTTGTTTAGCAAGTCTTTCAATGCGCCGCTGCTTGGCTTCTTCCTTAGCTTTCTCGGCTTTGTCGAGCTGGCGTTGCTGCTCTGCAAATAACTCTTTGTCCATTCGTTCGCCCTTTTCGTTCATCTTGGCAATGAGTGCAAGTTTCTCGTCTTCATCAACTGAGGGGTTTAGCATCGGAAGGACAAAGTCTTCTCTGAGCTTTGTAGATAAATCCCTTCGGATATTTTGATGAGTGTCTTTCATTTCAGAAAGGTCACTGATAAGGCTTTCATCGGCCTCAACAACAATGCGTTGCTGGGCGATATCAACGGCCGACATCGATGGGTCGGCTAGCAGCGACTCTAACTTCTTCTGCTTCAAGACCAAATCCGCCTCAAGTCGCGCTATGGATGCATCAATTGCGGCATTGTCTCTCAAAAATCGGGCGCGAGATAATGCCAGCTGCTCCTTTACAATAAGCATGATTTCGGGACGCTTGCTTTCTAGATTTGATCCAAGCAATTCGCGTTGAGTAACGTTGGCTTCAGGCAGCTCTTGGACGCATTTCAACTTGTGGTCTGTAATGAAGGCGTTGACGTGGCGCAGCACACTTTCATCATCTGCATCTAGCAACTCCATGTTGTCCGCTTGTTTTTGAGCAATAATTTCAGCAACGGTCAGTAGAGGCTGCTCTTGAGAAGCGGGTGGTGTTTTGGTTGGACCAATCATTGGGGACGCTTTTGCAGGAGGATCGCCCTTGATCGGAGGCGATAAAAGTCGCGACGGCTCCTTTGAAGCGGAAGAGATACCGACGCTGAATGAATGTTGAGCCTGCGAGGGGGCCCGCGTACCTGAAATTTGGGTGCCTTCATTGGCACCGCCCCCTTGTGATAACATGACGGGAATGCGACCAATTTCGCGCAAAATTTTGTCGTAAAAATCTCGAACTTCCTCTTTCTGGTGTGAAAGCTCGGTGTTCAAGACCGTTGTTTGTTTTTGCATGACGGTCCACAAGGTGTTGACATTAAATCCTTCAAGATCGATACTTGAAGTCCCTGAGACGCCAGATGAAACCTCGCGCCGCTTTTCTGTTGCAACGTGACTTTCGATATCGCCGAGAGCATCCGACTTGGACTGCCTGTACAAGCCTGATCTTGAATGCTTGCCGAATCCCCTTTTCTTGAGGAAGAACACTGCAAGAGATGACATAATGAGGAGCGCGACAAGACCAGCCGTGAGACCAATAATTAGACCATAATCAGGCATAAGAGTGAGAGAAGCACTCTCCTTGCGTACATCAGGAAACTGCTTCAAAATGGCCGATGACATGGGCTGAATGGCATTGGATGCAAATGCAGCGGGACACTCCATTGAGGCTGCAACAACTCCAACAAACATTTGCTTGGTGGAATCCACGGAATCCTCAAAAACATACATCCCTGGCTCTGTGAAAGCGTAGAAAAATGCTTTGATCAGCTGCCCGTTGGAGACCCTATCTTTGAGATCAACGAAAGCCCCATAATCAAAGTTTGTGTTTGTGTTGAATAACGAATTCCTAGAATAAACGGGGAAGTGTATCTTTTTGATGTCAGTGGTGCTGGGTGCGACTTGAAACAGAGTACCTTGCCCAACTTTCAAGCAAATGATAGGCGACTGGATGCCGAGCTGTTCTGTGGTGCCTGACTGCAACAACCTTCGGGCGCGTGTAGCATTTGAACGAGACGCATTGGACGGCAACAAGTTGTTGATTATGCTGCCACCACCGTCATATAACCCGGTGAACCCACCCGAGCCTCCTCCAATGGTTTGAAAGCTGCAGGATGAGCCTGACTTGCTGCAAGCTTTGAAAGATGATCCGAAAAGTCCTCCAGCAAAAAGATCGTCAGCAGTGATTTTCTGGGAAACTCCGTCACGAGTGATGCTGAGTGCCAAAGCTCCATCAGCACTGGGGCCAACCGAGAATTGCTCTTTTTGTTTCACAGATGAACCATCAAGACAAGTTGTGCGATCTGCAGCTGGAGGGCATTTACACTGACACATTGCAACCTCTCCTATAGTTGCATCCATTAAAACAGTGTCCATGCTAGGGATGCGGCCTCCTGAGCACGAGGATTTGCACGGGCTGTCGCTCGTTGGATCAATGCAAGCACCAGTGGCATCTCTTATTTGCCCTACGCATCTCTCAAATATCACAACTTCACAGTCAACAATAGAATCGGATTCTGGATCCTTGTCGCTGCCCTGCAATGCTTTGTAAACGACATATCCAGGTTTGCAGCGACAAGACCCCGTTGAAGGCTGAAAGACACGGTTCTGTCCCTTGCAAAAGCAAGCTGTGGTCTCGTTGTTGGAGACAGCAGTGTTTCCGCAAGGAAAACACTGCGAAGACCCGCGCTGATCTGAATAGGAATTTACAGAACAAGGAAGACAGTCAGAGAGAGAAGTAGCTCCCTGCTTGGGGTTGAAAGAACCACTTGGACATGCGATCTCTTTAATCGTCGGTCGAATATCTGTGCCTTGTGGGCAAAAGTATCCGGCAGGACAAATGTATCCATCGGCAATGTCAGTAGGAACAGGAGTTCTGGAGCCTCTAGTGCATATATAACCAGCATCACAAGGAAAGCATGACGTGGATAAAGACGATGCGGACGTGTAGAAGCCGGCGCTGCAACGAATACATGAATTTTCAATTGAAGTGCGATTTGCCGTGTTGTTGGTACCAAAAGACCCCTCTGGACACTTGATGGGAACACCAGTCGCTGACGGACAATAGTAGCCCATCGGGCAAATCAGCTCGAATGAGGAACCCGGCGGACAAAAGTATCCGGGTCGACAAAGTGTCGGCGTGATTGTGTTGCCGGTACATATGTGGCCACCTGGGCAGGTGGAAGGAGCTTCAAGACCGAAGACTGGACAAACAAATCCGATGGGACAAGGTAGAACCGCCGAGTTATTGCGACTTCCGGGGCAATAACTACCAGCAGTGCAAGCTCGAGCCTGGGACAATCCTGAAACATCGCAATACGTGCCATTTGAGCAACCTAACGGCTGACCGGACATTGGTGGGCAATATAGTCCCGTGGAACACAACTTGGGAACACTAGTCTGCAATGGGCAATAATAACCGCCTGGACATGCAACAGGAACACTTGAATTTTCGATGCAGAAAAATCCCGATGGACACACCGATGGAACGACAGTGGACTTGTTGCAGAAGAACCCAGCGGGGCAAGGTACACCGGAAGCAATGCCAGATGAAAAACAAGAAGATAAATTGAGGGATATTGATGTTGCATTGCCAGCACATACCCTTCCGGGTAAACAAGCGTAACACTCGGATAGCGACGAAGCACCGGGAAGGTTCCTAAAGGTCCCGTCGGGACAAGGCGTAGGCCGGATGGTTCCGGCAGGACAGTAATGGCCTACTGGGCATTCAAATGAACTCAAAGATGATATGCCAAATTCTTTGCACCAATAACCAGCAGGGCAGTTGGTGCATGATGAATTTGATTGACCGGGCACTTCTTGGTAGCTTCCAGGGCTGCATAACATGGGGAGTGCGCCGTACGCGCAGAATTTACCAGGCGAACATGGAGTCGCAAAAAAAGAACCAACCTGACACTCAGATCCGGCAGGACAAAACTTGCAACTTGATGCATTGGCACCGCCAGCATACGGAAGAAAATAACCGTAAGAACACGGAATGGGTGATGAGGTACCCACCGGACAATAGAATCCGCGGGGGCATAGCGAGTTGCAACCGCTCGAATTGAAAGGCCAATCGCCGCAGTCATTAAGGGGATTTGCAGAGATTGAGCCCGAAGTACATATGTATCCTGCTAGACAGCTACCAATAATGATTCCTGATATGCAATATTTGCCAGGAGGGCACACGGAGCATTGAGAGATGTCCATCAACCCGGTTTGATTCGTGTATGTACCGGCAGGACATGCGATGGGGAGTGCTCCAAGCGGACAAGCAAAACCGGCAGGGCAGGCAGTCGGTTGCGAATCGGGAGACAGGCACTTGAATCCTGAAGGGCACGGATCGCATGAGGATGCTCCGATCGCCAACTGGTACTCTCTTCCTGTCAGGCATGCCGTGGGAGCAGGCGAGCCGGCTGGGCATTTAAACCCCTTCTGACAAATGAATTGCGGCGGGTTTGGAATGCTGACATTACCCGGGCAATAATGGCCGGCGCCACATAGTTGTGTGGAAAGAGCACCCATACCAGGAGTACCGCAAAAATAACCAGCAGGGCATGAAGAACAATCAGATACAGTAATGCCACCATAGGCAGACCGAAAAGTGCCAGCTGGACATAAAGTAGGAATCACATGACCGACTCCACAAAAAGCACCAGGTGGGCAGGCAGAATTGCCGCTGACAGACTGCAAGTTCGGATTCTCGCCCTGCTGCCAGCCCTGCCCGGTCGGGCTCGGACTGGCCGATCCCGACAGACACGTGAAACCAGCGTTGCATTGCCCTGAGGGCGCAGTG